>Ga0315280_10001371_pt1 | contig 42220 bp, 44 predicted proteins | sample YL17G06_40_MG_FD_203697 | JGI IMG/M metagenome (GOLD analysis project Ga0315280, IMG submission 203697) | Sediment microbial communities from Yellowstone Lake, YNP, Wyoming, USA - YL17G06_40 | ecosystem: Environmental > Aquatic > Freshwater > Lake > Sediment | place: USA: Wyoming | collected...
AAGAAATAAATGCCTTCTGCACGTCGACCAGCGTGAACGGGTATCTAAGAGTAGTTACGCAATGCAATCTACCGTACAATCTCGTGGGCGCGAACCACATCTTCCAAGCAACTCCAACATTCTACTCCAATCCGACAACGCTCAATGGAGGAATGTCTGTGTTCAGCGCTGAAGGAATGGGATCCTCGGTAACAGGATATGCAGGCGGGATAACTTTGAATCAGGCTGTTGTAAAATTCACGACTGCCCAGACAATCGGAACAATTCAAATTATTCAAGACTTCTTCAACTGGATACTTTCCATTTTTCACTAAATTGAATAAATTCTAAGAACAATTTAATTCATAAGAAGAGCTAATAATTTATTAGATGAAAATGAAAAACGAACTTTGTTTTGCGCTTGTATTGATTTTATTTTTTTCTTTGCTTGCTTTCATTCCAACTTCTTACGCCCAAACGACTTTGCGTTCTGGACAGACTTCTTTTAGCACGGTCAGCATTGTCTTTTCGAATCTGCAATTCTCTGGTGATCTGAACTCACTAAGAATTTACTGGAATACAACTTTTATTACAGGAACAATTCCACAGATTGGAGTGAAATGTTACTTGAACTGCAACCCACTTTCTCAAAACTGCGACGGACTTCCAAACAACTGCACTTATCTTGGACCTCCTGGTCTTGGCGTCTGCACGATTCAACCTGTTCAATACAGCTATCCTCTAGACTCTCAGCAAAACGCTACTTGCATCTTCTACAATCCTTCTCAACCTTCCGTTCAGTACAAAAAATCCGATGGAACTTATCCAAACACAACTTTCTATCCTCTCAAGTTCGACCTTTTCATCTCTCAGAATTTCACAGTAACTGTTGGCAAAGAATTTAGCATGTACATAATCATCAAAAACAATGGAGTCTTCAACGACAGCTACATCCAGACTGTGAATGCTTTTCCTTCTAACTTGATTGCAATAGATCCACGTACACAGACAGCAACTATCGGTCCGTTGAAAGGCAATAGTTTCGGCAGCACTCCAGAGACATTCACCTCAATTGCAAAAGTAGTAGTTCTTTCAACAAGCTCTCCAATTGATTTATTCGTTTATGCAAACTCTACGACAAGCAATACAGTCTATCAAATGCGTACGGTTGAGATACGTGCAGGGATTTCATCTCTTCCTGACTTCAGCTGGGTTGGAATCTTACAGATAATTGTTCTTGCCTCTGCAGTCCTTTTCTTCAAACTCAAAACTTGAATCAAATCTAGAACTTTCTAAAGCTTTTAAAGTCTTGTAGCAGAAAATAAAACATTAAACAATAAACAAATGGGTCCGTAGTCTACCGGTAGGACGTCAAGAGCAATCGCGCGACCCTTACAAGGTGAAGAACAGAGTTCAATTCTCTGCGGACCCACTCAAATATTTTTCTTTTCGAGACGAATTGATGTTTATGCAAATAATTGAAGCATATGCAAAGGCGGTGAATCTCTCCTCGAAGAAAAATCTAGAAGAATCTCTGAAATTTCTAAAGCTTAATGCAAAAAAAATTGAAAGCGTGACAAAGACAAAAAAGCCGATTATTGCGAGCAAGGAATTTGACATAATTCTTGACTTGAAGCCGAAAATCAACCAGCTGTATATTTATCTTTCTCCGAAAAAATTTAGCAAAAAAATTGTGAAGATGCTCAAGCCAAACTCTGTCGAATTTTTGTCGATGGTTGTTTATCTCGGTCTGCTAGAGATGATGAATCAGCGTTTTGAAGTGCGTCTAGGAGCTATAGGAGAGCAAACTTCTGATTTAGTTCGTGCTGTTATAGAACATAAGAAGTAAAAACAATCAAAAGTTCAAGCTATTAATTCAATATTTTCTCTAAGGAATTCTAATTGTTCCGAAGCCTGAATAAAGTGTCTTTCCAATTCATCAGGCATATACGTAACCTCACCAGTTAAAACACCCTGTTCTTGTTGAAGTTCAGTTGCATAAATTTTTATGAAAATATATTTTCCAGATGAGTTATAAACTGGATCTAATTTTAATTTTCTAAAAGTCTCAACTGTTAATCTTGGCGTATCTGTCCAAATTACCAATATAGTTGGCTTTAGAGTTTTCAGATCATTAGCTATATATCCAGCAATATTAACGTCTTTGACAGCTTTTTCCGAAGCTTCATGTAATTGATCTATAGTTTTCCCATTTATCATTCTAGCAACAGAAAGAACTCTACTTCTCTTTGATCTATCATATTCACTCATTATTTTTTTCGCCTTTTCAGCAATTTTTGGATCAAGATATTCTAACATTCTCATGCCAAGGTGTGCATCTGTTAATGTCAGATTCAAATCAGCATATAAACTTATCCTGAATGGGGTCATAATAAATTTCTCTTCTACCTTTCAACAAATAGTGAAATCTATCAATTTTTCTTTTTCTTTCGGAATCTTCGTCTACAGGTTTCCATAACAACGATGGATAATCTGTCTTTTTTCTCATGTGCTAATGAGGAATAATTAAACTTAAATTGTTTTCGTAAAAAGTAAAAACAAGTCAATTCGTTCGAAAAATTCGTCAAAATAACCTTTCTTTTTGTTTGAAATGTTCTAGAATTGCTTCTTTGAAGGTCGCACCGGAAATGACCCCTCGAAAATGGAAAATATTACAAAAATCCTTTTATTTTTATGGAAAGGCAAAATTTGACAAACTTGCTCAAAATAGCATCTCATTGCTTGTTTGATGGTTGGTTGATTCAAAACAGAAGTGGGAGATATATCATCGGATACGCTAATAAAAATGAAGTGCTTATAAACGATTTTTCGAATACAGTCAAGTATTTTATTGGTAAGAAACCTTATCAAAGAACAAGACCAAATGCAATCGAAATAGAATTCGGAAATAAAAAATTGCTGCAAGATATACTTCAACTAATAACTTTGAATAAACATTTTAAAAATGATTTTTATAGAATTCTCATTTCGAATAAAGAACTAATGCGAATTGTTCTAAAAATATTTTGGAGCGATGAAGGTATGGTAGGATTTTACAAAACTAAAAGCGGTATAACAAGAAAACTTAGATCTCGTTGTTCGAATAAAAAATTAAGAAACCAACTCATAATGTTACATCGGATCCTTGGTATTAATGCGTATGAAGAATATGATAAGAAAGGAATTTTAATTACAGACAGAAAATCGATTAAACTATTTTCATCAAAAATTAATTTTACAAATGGTGTGAAAGTCGTTAAAACTAATGGATCTAAGTCAGTATGGAAAGGGACTGACAAATCTGACGTTTTGAATCTACTTCTTAATTCATATGAAAACTAAAATTTAGCGGGGATCGGATTTGAACCGATGACCTTCGGGTCTCTCAGGAAATCCTATGAGCCCGACGAGCAAACTGTGAATATCACTGCATGTGAATATCACTCCAGGCTGCTTTTGGCCATTTTCAACAAATGTCTACCCCGCTGACTGGAATGCATTCCTGCTTATTTCTCTAACTAATTACCTTTATTAGAAGCTTATAGTTTAAAAAGTATTTGCTTACAAGTTTATTGATTCATCGTCACGATATCTTTCTTTTTCTTTGTTGTACTGACGAAGAACACGAGGTCTACTTTCAGCCGATTTTTCTATTAATTTCAAAATGATTCCATAATTTACTTCCCTCAAGATGTCGAAGCCGAAATGATACAAAACCGCGCGACAACCTTGCAGCGTCAGGAATCCTGATGTCTTCAAGAGAAACTTGTCGGTAGCTTCTCCTAAACCTTCATAATAACCAAGGAACTGACCAACAGAATAGATGTTCTCATCACTGTACTCTTCCTCCTTTGAAAATTTCAGAGAAACTGGATATTCTTCGACATCCCAATTCGGGTCAATAAGTCTGGCATAAATGACTCTGTTTTCTGGTATGGAACCAACATGTAAAAATAATGAAGGCTCATCAGTTTCTACTGCCTGTATCCCTTTCAGAAGACTGAGATTGTCTGTATTCACCAATTTCTGCTTGAACTGTCCTTTCCGGACAATGAACTCATGGATATATTCGTCCCTAGCTTCCCTGTAATTCCTGAAAGTTCTCTTGCACGGAATTCTCACGTCGCCGTTTGACTCGTTGACGTAAACATCGCTTATTTTGAATAGCCTAGTGAATTCTCTTCCTAATTCAGATTCATTGAATTCTCTCAACTCCTGCCTGCTACCGTAATTTGCCGCAAACAAGATGTGCGCCCCGTCCCTGTACTGATCCATAAGTCCTTCCAAATCCTCTATCGTTCCACCTCCAAGAGGTCTGTTCATTATAATAAGTGTTGCTGCATCGAAGACGCTCATATCGCCCTCAGGATCTCTAACAAAATATGGGACTCCTCTCTCGGTAAGTCTTTTCTCAAGCCATCCGACATTTATCTCGTCAAGGGCATTGTCTATTCCAACTGTCCCGTTTGTTTGCGAATATCTTTTAGAAGGCATATCCTCAAAAATTTATAGAATTTAAAAGAATTAATTTCTTTAAATTTTTTCTATCAAATATAAATTATTCTTGTGTTTCCCTTCGATCCTAGCAATGATTTTCGCGATTTTATTAATCCTGTTTCTTCAAGATGATTAATTAATTCTCTTACACGACGTTCGCTTAGTTCTCCGAATTTGCTTTTGTATTCTTCATACAGCTCTCCTGCTGTGAGCTCTTTTTTATTTTCAACTATTTCCAGTAACTGCCTCTCCGATTCGGAAATTCTTTCTTTCAATATTTTTGGCTTCGGTCTTTCAACTTCTCCAACAACTTTTCTGACGTGCGAAGCGAGAACTTTTTTTGAATTTTCCTTTTCAGCAATCCTTCCTGCTTTCAGCAAAATCTCCAATCCAGCTCTCACGTCTCCTCCCTTTTTAACAGCATGATATGCGGCTAGTTGTATTACTCCGGCTTCTATATTTCGAAATGCTAACTCAGCTCTCTTCTGCAAAATGTCCTTCATCTCTTCCAGACTGTATGTTTTGAATTGAACTTCATCAATGTTCAGACTGCTTTTTATTCTTGGTTCGAGCTTGACGAAAACATCTGGATGATTGCTAATAAAAATAAAACCGAAAGGATTGTCAACATATTGGCCTATGCGCAGCAAATCGTAAAGAGCTTCCTGATTGTTGAAGACAAGCTGATCAATCTCATCAAGCGCGACAATAATGCTCTTCTTGTTTCTTCTGCACGCCTCAGCAAGTTTTTCAATAATCTCGTCCTTTCCCATGCCTCTTCTCTGAACAAACTGTCCGATGTCGAGAGCTATCTTTGAAAGAACGGCATGAGCAGTCTTGTAGTCCCAGCAGTTTATGTAGATCGTCTTGACGCGTTCGCTGAATTCCTCAAACTGGCGGAAGATGTATTTTGCGGTTGCCGTATTATGGCAAATTACACCTCCGATTCCACCAACAAATGTATTATTCTTAGGTACATTCAAATCATAGACGTATCCATGTTCGTTCTTAACAATTTCTATTTTTTTAATTCTGTCGCAGAAAATATCAGAATAAGCTATTATTTTTAGAGTTTTCACGATTTCATTATCTTCGAAATCCTCTAAGTTATTAACAATCTTTTGAAGATAGTTCCTTGAAATATTTCTTGTTTTTTTAACATATCTTGAAACATTTTTCAACAAACCTAATTTTTTGCTTCTTTCGGAACCAATAACTTCAGTTAGTTTTTTAAGCAAAGAACCAATATTTGGTATCACATCTACATTTGTGCTTTCTTTCGTTTTTTTAGAAAGCGCTAATTCAAGTTTATGTTGTTTTTCTTTTATTTTGAATCCTATAAATTTGTGAAATACCTCAATGTTTTCTTTTCCTTCTATAAGTAGCCTGTAATAAGTTTCATTTTTAACCTTTTTAGGTTTTATCCTACATAAAATACCAAATCTTAACAAAAGATAATTGATTCTATTAATTGTCTCAAGATTAGCATTTGATATTTCGATTAAGTTGTTATAAATTGAACCATCTAAAGAAAAATACCATGATAAATATTCGGAAACAATTTCATTCGGAGACGACAATATCCTTTGAGGCACTGTCTTTTCTTTGTTTGTGCCGGCAAACTCCCCATCAGAAAACACTTCTAAATATTTTATAAAGCCTTTAGAAGCGATCATGCAATAAGGAGATTTAAGTCCGTATTTTCTACTGACTGATTTTATGTGAAAAACAGAGTTTGTCAACTGGTTAAAAGTTTCTCTTACAAAAGGATCATTATTCGTCATAGTTATGACTCTATCTGAAATATAACCTTCCGCTTGAAGTATACCAAGCCACGATGAAAAATTTCTATCAATTTTAGTTCTTGGAAGGAAAAATTGTTCACTCGGATATATTTTAATTTTTTTGTTAAGAATTCTATATGGCTCTAATTCTAAGATAATTTCTTTTCTAGATTTCCATATTTTTGGACCATATTTTCTTGTTTTTTCAGGAAAAATTTTACGAGGTGTTATTATAAAATCTCTTAGTTTCAAATTTTTTGCTTCTATTTTTTCTAGCGTACCATTTTGATTAAGTGTAAATAAAGGATGATATGGAGTAAGAGTAATTATTTTTCCAGAATCTGTAGTTAACTTGATCATCTCTCCGTCATACTTTTGTCTATAAACGTAGCTTACAATTGCTGTTTCAACTTTTCCAGTTTTCGTATTTAAAGAGATAACTTTTCTTTCTTGCCATGGAATGATTCCTAACGATATAAATTCTTCATTATTGTTAACTTTTTTTAAATGGCCAAACTTTAAAGCAAATTCATAAAATTCTTTCGTAGTAATAGTTCTATTATCCGACATTAAAATCGGAGTATCATAGCTTACACATTTTCCGATTCCAGGCACCCCGAAGACGAAAGTGTTTTGTGGCTTTCGTCCGAATGCAGCAGGCTTTATGTTGTCTGCAATCAGCTGAATGTGGTTCTCACGATGAGGAAGTATCTCTGGCAAAAATTCTGGAAAAAGGACTTCCTCCCTCGCGAAAACGGTCTCGTACTCAGAACTCATGTCACTTCAGTATATAATACAGCCTTCTATTATTTTTACCTTTGTTCTCCATCTTCAATACTTCAATTTCTCCAATTTCCTTCAAAGTTTTAACATGATTTCCACCATCGGCCTGAATATCAAACCCAACTATCTCGATAATTCTTAACTGAGGAACGTTAGGTGGAAATGCATTTGCTAACTTTGTTATTTTAGGAATTTTCAATGCTTCTTCTCTTTTCAAGAAATAGATTTTTACTAGAAGATCTTGCTGAATTATTTCATTTGCCTTTCTTATGCATCCATTTATTACCTCTCTGTCAAAATTTTCCAAATTGTAATCAATTCTTGACTGTTCTATATCTAGTTGATTTCCTGTTATCAAGGCTCCTGTTTCTCTATTGAAACATTCGCTAATGAGATGAGCAGAAGTATGCATTCTCATTAATTTGTATCTTCTATCCCAATCAATTATTCCATGAACTTTATCTCCAATTTTTAATCCTCCTTTGTCTAATTCATGAAGAACTCTTCCTGTTGATTTTGAAACATTTATTACGCTATACTCTTGCCCATTTGAAATTATCTTTCCAGTATCTGTTGGTTCTCCACCGCCAGCAGGATAAAACGCTGTTTGGTTCAGTTCAACTTTATTCTCTTCCATACCAACTACTTCTGCATCAAATTCTTTCAGATAGCAATCAACCATGTAAAGTAGTTCTGTCATAATCATCACAGAATTTCTTCTAGTTTTTCAATTACTTCTGCTTTTCCTCTCTCGATGATGTAAGGTCCGAGGCGCGGTCCTCTTTCTTCATTCAGCAAGATGCGGTAAATTGTTTTGAAAAATTCTGGCGGTTGCAGTCCATGTTTTTTAGCTATCAAGAAAATTTCCTTCTGTATTTTCTCCCCATCCTTTTCTCTTTCTATCAGTTGGATCATCTCTTGAATCGCTGGCCTCATTTCTCTAGGAACTTCAAACTCCTTTCCCCTCTCAACTTTTTGCAAAACAAAATCATTGTACCAATTCTTCGCATACTGCAGTCTCTCTTCTATAACTGTTTTCGTCTGTGCGTCAACTGTTTTGGATTTTATTCTTCCAAATTCTTTCAGCTTGTTCATGACAAATCCCAATTGATCTTTTTCCGGAAGAATCTTTACAATTTCAATCCATGTGTCGTATGCGACGTGCAAAGATGGTTTTTTAGGCGGCTTTAGCAAGTTGACAAATTCAAATAATCTTTTAGTGTTTATTTTCTCTCGCTCGTCTTTTATTTTTTTCGATTCGAAATAATTCTCTTCAAGCTTGTTCATCTCGTTCATGTATTTCGGAATATCTGTTACATCAAGCTCGCGTGTTCCTTCAAATCTCTTCAGCATCAGCAGCACGAGGCTCTGTGGTGACCCGTAGTTTAACCAGACTTGCGGCGTGAAGACATTTCCAAAGGATTTAGCGATTTTTCTCCCGCTTTTGTCGAGAAACATTTCGTATACGATATGCATAGGCGGTTCAAAATTTAAAATTTTTCTGCAAATGGCGTCGTTGACTTTTACTGAATCAAGAATGTCTTTCCCATGAGCTTCGAAAATTATTTGTAACGCTGACCACCGCATGGCAAATTCAACTTTCCAGCTCAGCTTGCCGCTATCATTGAAATAACTCGCTTCCCCTTTGTGGCCGCATCCCTTGATTAAAATCTCTTTACCGGTGTTAACATTTTTACCGACGAATTCCTGATCGCAAGCGTACAGGACTTTATGCTCTTTCGGTAAAAGCTGGTAAGAACGCGTGGTGTAAATTTTTCCACAGTTCTCGCAGACTGGGAGATATGGCAGAGTCTCAAGGAATTTTTCCTGCCCAGTTAATTCTTTCAAAATTTTTCCAGCTTTCTCGGAATTTAGCAGAATTGTTTCAATTTGTTTATTGAAGAGGCCTTTGTTATAATCCTCAGTTGCCGAATGGCGAGTATATTCTATTCCAGCCTTGTCTAAAGCATTAAGCAAAAGAGAGCTCATATGTTCGCCAAAGCTGGTGTGGCATTTACCGAACGGGTCTGGAATGTCAGTCACTGGAACCCCGATGTATTTTTCTAGCCAGTCAGGCAAAGATAATGGGACTTTTCTCAAACCATCCATATCGTCTGCATATGGTATGAACTCAGTTTTTACTCCTGCATCTTTCAACCCGAGCGAGACAGCATAATTTCTTACAACGTCGCCAAAACTTCCTATGTGTGGGAATCCTGATGCGCCAAGGCCAGACTCACATCTGAAAACCTTAACTCCTCTTTTGAGTCTTTTCTCCCTTTCAATCAGCTGTTCCGACGTATTGTCTATCCAAAATTTGTATGAACTTTTCTTTTTTGTCTTTTGCATAAGAATAACTACGTCTTTATTATATGAAAAATTATATGGAAAAGCTAATTTATATTTTTTAAAACATATTTTTCATTATATCCTTTTCTATACGCTTTACGACTTAAAAAGATTTTGAATTTTGCGTTCATTACATATATACTTTTCCAGCTGGCTTTTTATAGAAGTCCTGACATTAGTATTGCGTGATTCTCATGATAGACCCCATTGAGCTAGTTTTCTATATCATTGAGATAGTACTGCTTTTGGCAATTTTTGTACTGGAATTCATTCAATTCCGCAAGGAAGACAAATATATGAACGGTCATAAAAATTCTGCTGCCTTTAAGCCCTTAATTGCTCAAGCTGAAACTGAAGATGCTGATATTTAGATTGCTACAAAATATGTTTTAAAAAATATATATTAAATCGCATTATAAAAATCTTCTAAAGTAAAAGTCAGTTACCTCTCTTTCTGCATTCGATAAATGAGCGTGCCATATGGTGGTTGGCTCTCTTTCAGATTGAAACCTAGCTCTTCAATCAGTTTCATCACTTCATTCTTTGGACCTCCCAGTTCAATGAAACTTCCTAATTTATCGACATCATCAATCGCAATCTCAACTTTTGATTTGCTTGACTTCCAAACATCCCTTTTCTTTGAAATAATTCTGCTTGCTTTCAGCATTTTAGAAAGAGCATATATTGCATTTTTGGGATTGGATGGGTCATGTCATTTACAGGAATTCCTTTTATTTTTTTATCATTTATTTCTACAAGAACTGATACTCAAATAACTAAAGCAGGGAAGGTAGGAAAATCGATGGAAAGAGAACTTTATCAAGTGTCTTTGAGAACTGATGCAGAATACGTTCGAAACGCAGTTCATTTGGTACAAGATATGAATGGAACTGTTTCCTACACAAATACTGCTAACAAAGATAAAGTTTATGGAGTAGTGAAAGGATACATACCTAAAGAAAGAATTGATGTTGCAAAAGAAGATTTGAGAAGAGCTCCATATGTTTGGGATGCGGAAATAAAGGTTCCTGATGCTGAACCATATAAATTGAAAAGATCTCAAAGACTTAGTCTTAATCAAATTGATGGAAAATTGCATGCTGAAGACAGATTGGTACCTGAACACGCATCTGGTTATACAATAATTGTCCCTAGTTTCAAAAACCCTAGAATAGAACAATTATACCAAGAAGCCAAATTAAGAGTTGCCGGCAGGCAGAATCAAATAGAATTGGTTCAAATCCTGACTGATTTCATTTACAAACGAATTCCTTACAATGATAAAATCCAAGATAGGATGCTTCATCTTGATAGGGCATTAGATTATGGCGGTGTTTGTAAAGAAAAAGCAGCCTTGTTGCAGATGTTACTTCAAAGGTTTGGTATTGAGTCTAGATTCAGAAGAGGATATTTTGAGTATCTAAATAAGCCAGGAGGAAGACCATGGAGGACTTCAAAGCATGCATGGGTTGAAGTTCATATTGGAAATCAAAATTTTGTCGCAGACCCTACTAAAGATTTATTGGCAACACCCGAGGAAATATACAAACTACAGGCACGATTCTCATCAGGCTCCAATATTATAGAAAGAACTTTTAGCTGAATCTTATAGTATTCCTAAGTATCCTCAGATACCTAAAAATTCCGACAAAATTTGATACCACTGAGTTGGACGGTGGAAACATACATTTCAGTGAAGAAAATTCAATAGAAACTCTAAATGGTTAAGAGGTTTTTCAAAATCGAATGTTAACATTTTTGAAAAATATGCGGAAATCGAAAACTAATTAACTAAACTCTTTCCACTTGCAAAACTCACATTCTTTACTTGCTTCGGGCATTTTACCTTTAATCATCTCAATAGCCTTTTTAAATAAAACTTCAGCGTTATCGGTGTCAACATTCATTTTTACCAATTCTGTATTGAAAATAAATTCTCCATTTTCAGTAATGCCATCGGGAACATAAAACAAAAGGAAAGAATAGTCATGCGTCTCGAATCCGTTCTTCCTAAGCAAGAAATTATAAAGGTCAAGCTGGTTCTGGTAATGAGAAGCGGTATCCTCTTTCAGCTCAAATCCCCTCGTCTTGAAGTCGAGAACAATTAACTTTCCTTTATTTTCCAAAATATTGTCGACGGCACCATGCAACATCACATCATTCTCCTCATCAAAATATTCTATTCCTTTCAAATTGTTTCTCCACTTCTTGAGCAGTTCGACATTTTAGGTATGAAGAGAATCGAATTTCAAGTAAAAAAGTATATTGCAAGAGTCAGAATCTCTTTGGCCCCATTGAACCCTAGGTTCAGTTCTCCCAAATTTACTAAGGAAAATTCTACAAAGACTTATAAAATAATGGTTTTGTGGGCCGTGGGAGATTCGAACTCCCGACCTGCCGATACCTTCGTATTTGTTGCCTAGTTCGACACTTATAAGTCGGCTGCTCTCTCTGGGAAAGCTAACTAACCAGGCTAAGCTAACGGCCCATACATATCTGTATACCCACAAACACATTACTTTATATGTTTGACTTTCACTTAATTTCTATTGATGGAATATGTTCAATAAATCTTTTCTAGTAAACAAAGTAGTTAATTCTTTGCTTTCTCGTGACTTTCAAGTTCTTGTGAGCGAAGGGGCATTTGACGTGGCGGCGAAAAAGAAACAGCTGATGCTTGTTAAGACTCAGATCAATGTTGATGCTTTGCAGCAAGAGCAGGCAATGAGCCTTCGTTCCATTTCATACTTTTTATCAGCAAATCCTTTCGTAGTTTCCGTCAAATCGAACCGAGAATTTTTACAGGACAATATAGTTTATTCTCGCTTTCAGCTTCCTGTCGTCACGCCTGAGATGTTTGAAAATGTTTTGGAAGGAAATGTTCCAGCGATAAGTTCTGCAAAAGGAAAACATGCGGTTGATATCGATGCGTCTGCGTTGAGAGAGAAAAGAGAGGAAGTAGGATTTTCGCTGAAGGAACTGTCAGAGTTGATTGGAATATCGAAGAAAGCGTTGTATGAAATCGAGAAGAAAAGAAAGAATCCGAGTGCGGAGACTGTCGAAAGATTGGAGCAAGTTCTGAAAGTAGAATTGAGAAAAAATTATGAAATGAAAAAAATCGTCAAACCTACTTATCTAAAGCCGAAAAATGAATTTCAGAAAACAGTGTCAAAAGAGTTTAACAGAATTGGGATTGATAATTCGACAGTTCATGCTGCTCCGTTTGAAATTGTTGGCAGAGAAAGTTTTTCGCTTATAACAAATCTGACACCGGATGCAAACATGATAAAAGACGTGAAGAGTGTCAAGAGACTATCCATAGTTTTGTCAAGCAAGGCGTTTTTCGTTGCAAAAAAGGCAAATGAAGAGAACGTTGAAGGAGTACCAGTTCTTCTTGAAAGCGAGCTTCCTGAGATAAAAACATCAAAAGAACTGACGAAAAGGATAAAGGAAAAAGACTAGAAAAAGAGTAGAAGAAGACTAGAAGAGAAAGTTATTTTTTACAGCAGCACTTCTGGAAGCTCAAGCAATCACTTCCAGCAGTTACTGATTTTTCTCCAACGGTGGCAAAGCATGATGCTCTACAGAATCCACTACTGTAATTCAATGCAATGCATACACTGTTGCAATCAGATGCCATAACAGATGTTGTTGTTTGACTGGTAGTTGTAGTTGAAGCCATCGGAGAGGTTGTTTGAGTTGTAGTTGTAGAAGTCGTTGTTGTAGCAACCTGATATCCAGGAGTTTTTGAGTAGAAAACAAACGCCCCGACTATTATTAAAATTAAAATCAGTATTAGAGCATACCAACTCTGTTTTCCCATATTTATATTTTATAGTTGGTATTAAATCTTACCGAATAAATCTTACCTAACGTTAAGTTTAAATACTTTGTATACCTACATACACATTAGAAATTCTCAAACATGAAGTAAAGGTGAAGAAATGGCTAACGCAATGGTTGGAAATTTAGGAGGACAACCAATTCTCATTTTACCAGAAGGATCTCTCCGTACGGTAGGAAGAGATGCCCAGAAGAATAACATAGCTGCTGCTAAGGCCGTTGCTGATGCTGTTCGAACGACACTAGGACCGAAAGGAATGGACAAGATGCTTGTTGATTCTATTGGAGATATTGTAATAACAAACGATGGAGTTACAATTTTAGAGGAAATGTCAATTGAGCATCCGGCTGCGAAGATGATGGTTGAGGTTGCAAAGACGCAGAATGAAGAGGTTGGTGACGGAACAACCACTTCTGTTGTGCTTGCAGGCGAGTTGCTCAGTAAAGCCGAACAGTTGCTTGATCAAGAAATTCATCCTACTGTCATAACGAGAGGTTTCAAACTTGCAAAAGACGAAGCATTGAAAATTATGGAAGAGATCGCAAAGCCTATAGATATTGAAGATACTGCTATGTTGAAACAGATTGCGCTGACGTCGATGTCTGGAAAGAGCGTTGAGAGGAGTTCGCCGTTTCTTGCTGAAATTGTTGTGAATTCGATAAAAGAAGTTGCGCAAAAGGAAGATGGAAAGGTTGTTATTGATACTGACAACATAAAGCGTGAAAAGAAGCACGGTGGATCGGCTGAAGAGACTGAATTGATAAAAGGAGTTGTTATTGATAAGGAAGTTGTTCATCCTGGAATGCCAAAAAGAATTGACGATGCAAGAATCGCGCTACTCGACGTTGCGCTTGAGGTGAAAGAGACTGAGACAGATGCAGAAATTCGCATAACTTCTCCAGAACAAATGCAAGCTTTCCTTGAGACAGAACAACGCATGCTGAAAGATATGACTGAGAAGATTGCGACTTCTGGAGCTAACGTAGTTTTGTGCCAGAAAGGAATTGATGATGTTGCTCAACATTACCTTGCAAAGAAAGGAATTCTTGCTGCCAGAAGAGTTAAGAAATCTGATATGGAACTTCTTTCTAAAGCAACAGGCGGAAGAATTATTTCCAATCTTGATGATTTAGCTGCAAATGATTTAGGATTTGCAAAACTTGTTGAGGAAAAGAAGATTGGTGGAGAGGCAATGACATTTATTCGCGAATGCAAAAATCCGAAAGCCGTGACGATTCTGGTCAGAGGAAGCACAGATCATGTTGTTGACGAGATTGACAGAAGCGTGGAAGATGCAATTGGTGCAGTTGCTTCTGCTCTTGAGCTTGGAAAAATTGTTGCAGGCGCAGGAAGTCCAGAGGCTGAAGCTGCAAAGAGATTGAGAAAATTCGCGGAGAAATTTTCAGGAAGAGAACAGCTTGCGATATTGGCTTTCGCTGACGCGCTGGAAGTTATTCCTCGCAGTCTTGCTGAAAACGGTGGACTAGATCCAATAGATACTCTCGTCGAACTTCGTGCTGCCCATGACCAAGGAAAGACAGGATTTGGAATAAATCTTGGAAACGGAAGCGTTGCTGACGCGATGCTGATGGGAGTTGTCGAGCCGCTGAAAGTGAAGACGCAGGCGATAAAATCCGCGTCTGAGGCTGCTGAGATGATACTTAGAATCGACGATGTTATTTCTGCAAGCAAGCTTTCCAAAGGACCGACTGGTGGAATGCCTGGCGCAGAAGAAATGGGCGAATAAATATTTCTTAGGTTCAATTCACACCTCCCGCATTGAATTCAGATTAACTTCTTACAAAAATTCTTTAAGACTTTTCGCTTTTGTTTTCAGAAAATTGTTTGCATTTTGAATTATTTCTTTCGATTTTACTTTCGAGAGAGCTTCTTCATAATCAAACCATCCGAATTCGTCATGTTCTTTCGAAATTTTCACATCCCTTGACTTTGTCTCTGCGAGGAAAAAGACAACTTCCTTGTAAATAGTTTTGCCTTCGCGCCTGTAGAAATAGTTTATCTTTTCCTTAAAGTTTGGCAATATTTTCGCATCTTTCAATCCTGTCTCTTCCTTTATTTCCCTTTCCGCTGTTGTTTGATCGTCTTCGCCTTTGTCGATATTTCCCTTTGGCAAGTCCCAATAAGTTGGTCCTCGTCTGAGCAGCAGATATTTTACAACATCTCTTTCTTTATGGAAAACAACTGCTCCTGCAGAACGTTCTACTGGCATATTATTTCACTCTTAAATTTCGCCTTTCGCCTTAAGTTAAACTTTTATTTACTCTTTTTCAGAATTAATAAATAGCCATTACTAATCTAATTAATAGGTAGATAAGATGCCTCTAGAAAAAGCAGCTAAGAATGAAGAACATCATCATGAAGAACATCATGAGCGTGACGAGCATCATGGTCACGAGGAATTTGAACTTGTTCCTGTTTCTCCTTTAAGAAGAATGGAAAAGCGAATTGAGGAGCTTGAGAAATCTTCTGGAGATTTCAACATCAAAGAATTCTACAGAGAAATGGTTGACATCATTCGAATGAACCAGCAACTTGTAGATGAGCTGGCAAAGGCTAATGATGCATTACGAATCGAGCTTTCAAGGTTGCCTGCACGCATCGAGGAGCTTACAAACGAATTAAAAGAACTTATTTCTTATATTAAGGCATCAGCAACTGAGGAGCAGCAAGTCGAAGGAGGCGGTTCGGCAGTTGCAGAAGGAATGAAGCCGATTGCGCAGAAGCTTGATGTGTTGATTGAGACTAACAAGAAGATTGTCGACAACAACCAGGCTCTTCTGAATGTTTTGGATGAAATGGAGAGAAAGTTGCGAGGACCTTGGCCAAGACCACCAATGCCTCCGCCACAAATGATGAAAAAACCGGCATCGCCTTAAGGATTAAGACTTAATACTATTCTTGAATAAATTTAATTATGCTTAAAATTCGTAAAGGTCAAGCCGACATAATTTCTGCTGTAATAATCATAATAATTGCAATAGGGCTTGTTGGAACTGCTTACACTTGGGGACTTCCTCTTATTCAGAAAAGGCAGGACCAGGCTGTTGTCGATCGCACATTCAGCTATTTCAATCAAGACAATGCAAATTCTCTGACAAAAAGAATTGAGTCGATTGCAAGAAATGGAGGAGATGAGACTTTCAGTGTTGATGTTAACGGACTTTGGATACTTAGTCCATGCAGCAATGTAGGAAGTTGTGGCTCAAACGGAGCGAGCGACGAAACCAATTCTATTGATTTTGCAGTTTTCAGTCGGGTGTCTAACGTAGGAATTAACAAAGGATGGATAACATTAAGCTCGACAGATTCATGCCCTCCTGGTGTTGGAACAGTAGGTCAAAATTCGTATGTAGTTTGCGTTCGTGCTGACAATTTTGGAAATGGGTATAACATAACTTACAAAGTTCAGTTTCGTGAGTTAGATGAAAATCCGACAAAAGGTTTCAAAATCGTTTTGCTTCCACAACTTTCGAACCTCAACACATCCAGCAGCAAATCAATTAGACTGACTAGAGGAAATGTTTATTCAACGGACATAAGCGGAAAAACCTTAATTATCACAGAAGTGAAAATTCTTCTTGGATAGATATGAGCGGAAGATTTCAGAGTGGGAGATCTAAAGGCCAGTCTCTAATAATCCAGTTCATCATATTTTTCATAATTGGTCTGACACTCTTTCTCGGAGTAGGAACATTCTTCCGATATGAATCAGATATTTTCAAAGACGATGCGTCTAGGGAAAGTTTGAAGATGATAAACAGCTACTTTTCTTCGATCGCCCTTACAGCTTATTCAACATGCAAGCAATGCGACAACGTTAACATAACAGTCAAGACAGCGAACACAACAGCAGGGAGTTTTTTTGAAGTCAGCATTGGAACATTCGGCCTTAATGCCTCAATTCCTTTCACGTCTCTGAAATATGTGACATCAATTCACAATCTAAACTCCTCGCTAAACAATATCAACGAAGTAAGTCTAAACGGAGCTGTAGCATCTGCTAAACCTATAACACTAACATTCAACAAAACGCAAAACAAAATAACCATAAGCTAACAAATTAATAATATTATAATATGGTGATTTTTGTTTGAAAGCCAGAATGCTAAAGAATTTTGTGCAGAAAGCTAGAATTGGATATCTGAAGTCATTGTATCAATCAACTCAAGAAGGAACTCAAGAAGGCTCTGAACAGCAGATAGTTCAAATAAGTCCTCTTCAAGCTCCTGTGCTAATAAGAATTCAACCAATTGTTCAACCGATAAAAATTCCTGTGAATATTCCTGTGAAAGTTCCTGTAAGAATGGAAACTCAACCACAGCAACCACCGCAACTATCGCAATTGCAAGACGAACTACAAATTTCTGAATTTCGTTCTCAAAGAAGAGATTTGCGTGGAGTTCCAATTCCAGTTTTTATGCCGAAAGCAGTTCATATGGGAAAACTCCAGATGCTAACTGAAAGAGGTCACATCCAACTGACATATCCATTGATTCCGAAAAAGCCAGCAAAAGGAGAAAAAGTTTACGCATATGCAAAAATTTTTTGGGAGCAGCAACAGAACAGATACATTTATCAACTTATAGAACCTGGAATGACTGCGAAAATCAAAGACGCGATGGTTAAAGTAAAAGAACTTCTTGAGCAAAAGCTTGACATAGACTTTTCACAGATGAGAACTGTCGAGGCGAAGCAATACATACGACAGCAAGTTGAAGAAATAATTAGCTACTACGGCTTCAGACTCTCTGACACTGAGAAGGACATACTTCATTACTACATGGAAAGAGACTTCATCGGACTAGGAAGAATTGAGCCTTTCATGCAAGATGAGCAGATCGAAGACATAAGCTGCGATGGTTTGGAAATTCCTTTGTTCATTTTTCACAGAGATCCAATTATTGGTTCGGTGATAACGAATGTAATTTATCGAGACTCAGACGAGCTCGATTCTTTTGTCATTCGTCTTGCACAAGTCGCAGGCAAATCAATTTCAGTCACATCTCCTCTATTAAGCGGATCTCTTTCAGATGGTTCTCGTGTCCAAGCAACTCTTGCTACTGATATTGCAAGACGCGGAAGCAACTTCACAATCAGAAAATTCACTGAAAAGCCTCTGACACCGATTCACTTACTGAACTATGGAACGCTTGATGTAAAGACGCTTGCATTCCTATGGCTTGCGGTTGATTTCGGTAAAAGTATAATAGTTTCCGGAGGAACTGCATCAGGAAAAACTTCTTTACTCAACGTATTGTCGCTTTTCATCAGGCCTGAGAAAAAAATTGTCAGCATTGAAGACACGCCTGAGTTGAAACTGCCACATCCGCACTGGGTTCCTCAGGTAGCTCGTTCCCCGGTCGAGATTGAAGGAGGCAGAAAGTTTGGAGAGGTTGACCTTTTTGATTTGTTGACGGAAAGCTTGAGGCAGCGTCCAGATTATATAATCGTGGGAGAAGTTCGAGGGAAGGAGGCGTACGTTCTTTTCCAAGAAATGGCGACAGGTCATCCTTCTCTCGCAACAATTCATGCCGAGAACATGTCAAAACTTATGGACAGATTGACAAGCCCACCAATCAGCTTGCCACCAAATCTAATTTCAAGCGCAAACATAATCGTTTTTCTTGTTGGGACTCGCTATAGAGATCGGCAAGTCAGAAGAGTGAATGAGGTGTTGGAAGTTATTGACATAGATCCACAGACGAAACAACCGATAACAAACCAGGTTTTCAAATGGAATCCTATAAAAGACACCTTTGACATTCAGAGCACGAGCATTGTTTTGAGAGAGATTGCTGAGCAGAGCGGAATGACTGTGAAGCAGATTACAGAAGAGCTTGAGAGGAGAATGCTTGTTTTGACTTGGATGAGAGCGAGGAACTTGACTGAATACACTGACGTCAACTCAGTCGTAAACTTTTACTACAGCTTCCCAGAAAGAGTTGTTTCCAGCATTTTGGGAACCACGGAAACTACAGGTCCTACAGGCATTACAGGCCCACCTGGTCGAATTGGCTAGCATGAGTTAGTTTTTTCTCTATTCTTTCGTAAATAGTATTAGGTATCTGTTCATGAGTGAGTATACTAGAGTTGCAATGAGACTGTTTCATCCGGTCACAGACACGATAAATCCCTATTTCACAAATCTCAATGTCGATTTGAAAAAAGCTAGAATAAAGATGTCTGCTCCTGAATATCTCGCCAGAGGAATTCTTCTCTCCTTTCTGATTTTTGTGATAGAACTGCCTCTTCTTTCATTCATTTTCTCTCTTCTTCCTCAATTCAGCAATATCTCTCTTCCATTCAGCAGCAATTTCTTCTTCGGCTTCATCACTGCATTGACAGTTTCATTTTTCCTCACAGCAATATTTTTCTTCGCTTACGTTAGCTATCCGAATATTTTGATAAAAAACAGGGCAAAAAATATTGACAATGTTTTACCGTTCGCATCTCTATATTTGTCAACCATTGCCAGTTCAAAGCTTCCTTTATTTAAAGTTTTTCAAATATTTTCCAAGTTTGCTGCTAGCGGAGATCTTGCAGAAGAAATTGGAAGAATTCAGATTGAAATTAAACTTTTTGGAATAGACATCAACACGGCAATTGAAAAGGCAATAGAAAGAACGCCAAGCAAATCATTGAAAGAGCTTCTGTACGGAATTCTTTCAACGAGCAGATCTGGTGGTGATACGGCGGTCTATCTCAAAGAAAAATCACGGTCATTCATGCAGGAATACAGAAGAAAATTGTACGAATTTTCTCACCAGCTGACAGTTTTCATTGAAGTCTATCTTACTGCAATCGTTCTTGGTGCAATATTCTTCGTTGTTTTGACAGCAATTCTTTCTGGAATTTCCGGGGGAGGTGCAAACGCAATCTTTCTTCAATTCTTTTTGATATTCATTTTTTTGCCTATGGTATCTGCAATCTTCATATTTTTCGTCAAATCAACCTCACCAGGAGCTGAATGAAAAATGAAATTTAGTCCAGAGGTAAAAATCGCTGCAATATCTTCGATAATAACAGTAGCTGTTATAATTGTTGGAGTAGCAACTGCAAATGCTGGAGTTATCGGTAACGGAATAATTCTTGGAATATTTCTTATTGCTGTTCCGATTATTTTGATAAGATATGAGAAATTCAGAACGATAAAAGAAATTGAAGAGAAGTTTCCGCTGTTTTTGCGCGACGTCGTTGAGACAATTCGTTCTGGCATGCCACTTCACCAAGCAATCATCGTCAACAGCAAATTGGATTACGGAAGGCTGTCGAAAGAAGTGAGGAAGATGGCGCATCAACTTTCATGGAGAATGCCTGTCACAAAAGTTTTGGATCAATTTACAGAAAGAATGAAATCAAGCAAACGCCTTTATTCTTCGATGCAGACAATCCGTGAGTCTTACTTATCAGGCGGAGATGTCGTTTCTACTTTCGAATCAGTTGCCGACAATCTAACACAGCTTGACGATGCGGAAAAAGAGAGAAGAGCACTTCTCAATCAGTATGTCATCTTGATGTATGGAATTGCTTTCATTTTTGTTGGAATAGTTGCTGCAATAAACAAACTGCTCGTTCCAGTTTTCCAAGTAGCTTCAACTCCAGGAGGTTCAGAAGCTCTCGGACTCACAAACCCATGCGCTGCTCCTGTAGGATTTGAAGGGGTGATATGCGACATTTATGCTATTCCAGCAAAATACCTCTTTTTGATAGATCCAACATCAATCGGTGCGTATTATACATCACTGTTCTTCTTCATGAGCGTCATTGTTTCTATTTCTGCCGGCCTGGTTGCTGGCCAGATCAGTGAAAATTCTCTCACTGCAGGTATAAAGCACAGCGCAATAATGTCTGCAGGCGTTGTCGGTCTTATGTTCATCCTTAAGTTCGTCAATCTTTTAGGTGTCTAACCAATATATTTTTAGAGGATAATGAAATTGAAATTCGAATTGAAATTCGTAACTTCTGAAAGAAATAAAAAAGAAAAAGGACAGATTAGCTTTGCGGAATATCTAGTTGCAATTGTCATCTTCGTTTCTTTCGTCGGATATTTTTCATTTCAACTCCTCAATTTCTTTCCAGCATATCTGACTCAAGTGAGAAATGAAAGAACGAGGAGCGAAGCATATCAGCTATCAGAAATTTTGGTAAACGATCCTGGTTTTCCAATAGACTGGCCGTCACACATTCCATCAGACATAGGTTCGATAAAGAGATTGGGCTTGAGCGACGAGACGCAAAATGTAACTAACTTAATCTCAACTTCAAAAATCAACCAATTCATTACTTTGTGCAGGTCAAATGGTTATCCTACCATCAAAAAATTGCTTGGTTCGGATAACGACTTTTCCGTAATTATCAGCATAATAAATGCAAACACAAGTAGCACTGCAGCAATTCTCAATTGCACGGCCTCCTCAATCATAAAAAGAACGATAAACACGACGATAGTTCGTTTTGCTACTATCAATAACACATATTACTCGCAATTAATTTTGCAGGTGGTTTGAATCATATGAAAACTCAGATGAAAACTAGAAAAATCAAAATCAATAAAAAAGGTTTCATAAATCTAGTTGAAGTCATCACTGTTTTGATAATAATTTTTGTTGCTTTCAGCATTTTCTTTCCGGGATTTGTTTATAAAAACAGATGGAATGAAGCTTACATTACTTTGACTGGAAGAGACACAATTCTTACGATTGACAGGCTTGAAAGACTTTACAATTATTCTTTCAGTGGAAACGATTTGCAGAGATTTCTTGATACTGCCCTGCCTGTTAGCACGACAAATCTAATTGCTTGGTCAGAAGTGGACGGGGCTGTGAAAAACACTTTTGTTATTGATTGCAATTGCACAGATGATCAGAGAACAACTCTTTCGCAATGGTTTAGCGGTCTTACTTTCAACGGAAGGACTTTAAACGTTCTCATTCCTAAAACGAATCTAGAATCTATTGGACAACCTGCTGACGTTCTTTTGATTTGGGATTATCAAGACCTTTCTCAATATCAGCAAAACATAAATAACTTCATTAAACAAGAGAGCGGGGTAGTTGAAATAATGGATTTCAATTCAGTTAACAAAGTTAATAACGATATTACTCAGACCCAAATTTTCGGATTGCATGCAAACAGTATTGATACTGCTGCACAAACCTCTGACGTTTTTGTAAGAAATGCTTCGAACACGAGCGACATTTTTTATGGAACTTACAAATTCTTCTATCACCTTCCCATTCCTCTGAAGACATTTCCTAATACTACGCTTACTGTTCCTAGTGAAATTGCTGTCACTGGTTGTCCTAACTTTGCTCAAGGCAACATATCGTTCAATAAAACATCTTATAAATTCTGGGATTGCTCTTCTTCTGTTTATTTCGACAGCAATGGTAACGGACTGGCAGATAAACAAGTCCTTGTCGGCAATGATTTCATTCTTGGAAGTTATAATTTCCATCTTAATTATATAAATGGACTGAATCAGATTGGTGTTTCTGTAAGACCGACGTATGTTTTTAGCGATTTTGGAAACTTCGGAACAAACCAAATTGCAAACATTCAACCTGGTGACAACGATCCTAATAAAATTATTATGAGCTCAAAATCTGAAAATTATCCTGTTGTAATTCTTAACCGCACGAGCGTCAGTAGAACCGCTTGGATTGCAGATTTTTCTGAGAATGGTTATGGAGATGATGAGAAACTGCTTCTGACATCACTCTTGATGTGGGCTTCGAACAAAAGAAATGTAGGAGTTCTTTCTCCTGAAATACGCTTAGGATTCCTTACTTCCTACATAAATACTGCAAACCAAGATATTTTCGAAGTCTATACATTTAATTTAGGATTAGGATTTCCATTCGGTCGTTAATCTTGTTAATCTTTTTATCTTACTCTTTTATCTTACTCTTTTTACCTTAATCTGATTACCTTCATCTGATTATCTTAATCTGATTGATTCCAAAGTTCTTGGTGCTTGCGTTTCTACTCTGAAAATCTTATGAACAGCTCTGGCGAACTCAACCTCTTTTGACGGCTCTCCATGACAAACAATTACTCTATCTGGTTTTGCTGGCAAATGTTGAATGAAATTAAACAGTTGTTTTCTGTCTGAGTGACCAGACAATCCTTCTATTGTCTCCATACGCATTTTCAATTGAATTGTTTGCGGTTTTCCATTATTATTCATACCAATTGGAACTTCTGTCCATCCTTTTTGTATTCTTTTTCCAAGTGTTCCCTCTGCTTGGAAGCTTACAAACAATAATAAATTCTTCGGATTTTCTGCAAGTTGCTTCAGGTGCTCTATTGCAGGTCCTCCTGTCAACATTCCGCTTGTTGAGATGATTACAGAAGGTTTATCATTCCATGCCTTGTCACGGTCTGCCTGTGATGCAATTCGTTTGAAAATTTCATTCTTGAACGGATCTTCGTTTCCATAAATTAATTTCTGCATCTGCCTGCTAAGATATTCTGGATAAGCTGTGAAAATTCCTGTCGCATCCCAAATCATTCCATCAAGATAAACAGGATATTCGAAACCATTCAATGAAAGGATTGTCATGAGCTCTTGTGCACGTTCGACCGCGAACGAAGGAATCAAAACTTGTCCTCCCGCTTCCATGGTTTTGTTAATAGTGTCCATGAAAATTTTCTCGGTTTCTTGTCTTGTTGGAAATAAATCATTTGCCGCTCCATAGGTTGATTCAATAATCAATGTCTCACAACGCTGAAAATCTGTGAATGCTGGTTCTAGCATATTTGTGCGAGCATATTTCTGATCGAGTGCATAAACGATGTTGTGCATTCCCTCGCCGATATGCAGATGAACGAGCGCGCTGCCTAGTATGTGCCCTGCGTTCTGAAAAGTAAGACGAACATCAGGAGCTACATCAGAAACTTCACCATAATCAAGAGTAACGCTATGGCGAACTGCTTCCTTAACTCCTTTCACAGTATAAGGAGGATTAAACCCATTTTTCTGCATGATGTCGATGTAATCAAGATCTAGCAATGCAAAGAGATCTAGAGAGGGAGTCGTGCAATAAAGTGGACCTTCATATCCATATTCGAACAAATAAGGAACGAAACCAACATGATCAGTATGCGCGTGTGAAATTATCACAGCATCCAATTCAGCAGGATCAAATTCTTTTGTTGAAAGGAGAGGATAAGCATCTGCGCCTTGTCCCCCTGGAGCGATACCGCAATCAATCAGCACTTTCGATTTTGGGGTCTCAACCAACAAACAGCTTCGTCCGACTTGTCGAAATCCACCGAGAGGAATAATTCTTATCCAGTCTCTGTTTGTTTTCCTTTCGCTGAAAATTCTTTCTCCAATCTTATTCAAAAATTCTTTTCTGAATTTCACTTCATCATGCAAAACTTTTCTTATTCCATTAATGACGTCAGACTTTATCGGAGGAACCCGTTCAATGCGTGGAACCCAGAAAGTTTCAGAACGAATTTGCCTGAACGTTTCTCCTCCACGACCAATGACAAGACCAGGCTTCTCTGCTGCAATGATAACAAGACTACGCTCTTCTTCAAAATAAATATTCTTTATGTTCGCTTCAGGGGGAACAATTTCCATTATGCGCCTTTTCGTTGCCTCTTGATCAAGACATATTGCAGCTTCTGGTCTGACTTCTATTCTTTTCTTCAGCTGATCTACAACATTGCGAACTGTTTCCTCGTGTTTTACGAAGAAGTCTCTATCTTTCGTATAGACAATTAGTTCTGATCCTTCAAGTTCAACCCTGCTTATAGCTTCGGCTGGCAAAGCATTTTTAACTTTTTCCAGAATTTCTATCATGATAATCACAAAAGAAAAAAATTCTTATAATTTTTTAAAATTTATTTTTATATATTTTTATAATTTGTCAATGAAAATTTTGATTAAAAAATATTATTTCACTTTATTATTTCACTTTTTACTTTATTGTCCTTGGGCTGAACTCATGAGTCGTGATTTTCACTCCGTCTTTCGTTATCATTGCGATATCGATTCCCTTTCCTCCAGATCCTATGTCACGTTCGATTGCAGCAGTTATTGCTTCCAATGCAATCTTAATCCCTTCTTCAACAGAAATTCCAGGTTTGTATTTGTTTTCCAACACACCGAGAGCCATTGGAGATCCGCTTCCTGTCGAGAAGAAATGTCTTTCTTCTTCAACTGAACCAAGTGCGTCGAGGCTAAAAACTTTACCTCCTTCATTTAAATCCCATCCAGCCATAATAAGCTGAACCATGTAAGGCATGTAACTCCATCTTCCTCCTTGGAGTATGTTTGAAAGAAGTGTCGTAGCTCCTTTTGGCGAAACCTTTCGTCCATTTTGAATCGCGAAAAGCTTTAGCTCTGCTCGCAAATATCTCCCGAGAGCCTGCGCATCCCCGGAATAACCAGCAATAGTTATTGCAATATGGTCTTCCACTTGAATAATCTTTTCGCTTTCTTTGCTTGCTACGAGATATCCCATTGTGCTCTTTTTTTCAGCAGCAAGAACAGCCCCATCCTTGCAAACCATTCCAACAGTAGTTGTTCCTGTCTTTCTTATTTCAGGTTTTTCATCCATAATTTCTTTCAAATTAATTCACCAATCTTAATCTTGCTTAATTAATATTTAAGAAATTGATAAAATAAATTCGATGACTGCATTTAAATATGTTATGGTTGCTAGTTATTTGTTAATAAGATTTTGCAAAATAAACTGTTTCTTTCGCAACTTTCTCGCAATAAATGCATTTGTCTGACGTTTCTTTCTTGAATGGTATGACTTGGATAGTTGTCGATGTTTCTATTTTTATCTGCTCCTCACAATGCTTTTCACCGCACCATCCAGCTTTTATAAAACCTCCTTTCTGCTCTAAAACTTTTTTAAACTCTGCATAATTTTTCACAGTACGAATGTTATCATCCAAAAATTTCTTTGCTTTTTTGTAAAGACTTTCTTGTATATCATCAAGAGTTGAATTAGCAGTTTTAAGCAAATCTTTTTCTTTTACAACAGACTTCTTTCCACTATCACGTCTCACAAAAACAACTTGCTTTGCCTTTACATCCTTAGGTCCGATTTCTATTCTCAATGGAATTCCTTTCAATTCCCACTCGTTAAACTTCCAACCAGGCGTATATTCTTCTCGCACATCTGCAGTTACTCTTATCTCATTTTTCTCAAAAATTTCAACCAACTCATTCACTTTTTTAATTATTGCTTTCTTCTCTTCTTCCTTGTAATAAATCGGCACTATAACAACTTGATGTGGGGAAACTTTTGGAGGCAGCACCAGCCCTTTATCGTCGCCATGAGTCATAGCAAGGGATCCAAGCAAACGAGTTGAAATTCCCCAAGATGTTGTCCACACATATTTCTGCTGACCATCCTTGTCCAGAAACTTTATGTCGAAAGGCTTACTGAAGTTCTGTCCAAGATTATGAGAAGTTCCCATTTGCAGAGCCTTTCCATCTGACATCATGGCTTCAAAAGTAGTTGTCGTGAGAGCTCCAGCAAATCTTTCACTCTCACTTTTATATCCAACTAAAACTGGGATTGCTAAATAGCTTTCCGACAAATCACGATATTCTTCTAAAATCATCATCATCTCTGCATCCGCCGCTTCCTTAGTCGCGTGAGCAGTATGTCCTTCTTGCCACAAAAATTCCGAACCTCGAATAAATGGCTTTGTTGATTTTATTTCTGCCCGCAGAACATTGCACCACTGATTGAGTAAGACTGGGAGATCGCGCCAACTACGAATCCACTTTGAATAAAAATCGTAAATGATTGTTTCTGATGTTGGCCTAACTGCAAGTCTTTCACCAAGTTTATTGTCTCCAGCATGCGTAACCCAAAAAACTTCTGGAACAAATCCTTGAAAATGTTCTGCCTCTTTCTTCAAAAAACTTTCTGGTATTAGAAGTGGAAAATAGGCATTCATATGTCCGCTTCGTTTTATTTTTGAATCGAAGATCCTTTGTATATTTTCCCAAATTGCCATACCATGAGGTTTTATTGCTATCGTTCCTTGGACAGGGCCGTAATCGACAAGCTCCCCTTTCAAAACTACCTGTGTATACCATTCAGAAAAGTCTTCATTCTTCTTTACAGTAATTCCTTCCTGCTTTAATTCTTTATCTTTTTCATTTGCCATTAGAGCATCCTCCTTTTTAGAATTTGAGAATTTTTAATAATAAAGGTAGACAGAAGCAGCATAATAAGCTTACAGTGGAAGACGTTCGCCCATTTGTTTCACTTCTTTTATTCTTCCTTTTTAATAGTAAAACTATTTAAAGATTTATTTTGCTTTATTGTTCGAAAAAATCGTCATAAAATATCTTCTTTTCGTCTAAAAAGTTCTAAAATTGCTTCTTTGGTGGTCTCACCGGAAATGACCCCCCAAAAGTCAGATAGTCTATCTTTCCTAAATAATTGGGCAGAAAGTGAATGAAATGATGAGAAGCTATAAATTCAGACTGTATCCATCAAAAGAACAAGAGAGAAGAATGATGGTAGTTTTGGATAGATGTAGGTTTGTTTATAACAAAATGCTAGAAGGTTTGAACAAACAAAAGAAACCAGATAGAAATAAAATACAAAATTCTATACCGAAACTAAAGGAAGATTATCCAGAACTGAAGGAAGTTTATTCAAAAGTTCTGCAATATGAATGCTATAAACTATTTTCAAATCTAAGATCATTGTCAAGACTGAAAAAGAATGGACGGAAAGTTGGCAGATTGAGGTTCAAAGGAAAGGATTAGTTCAAAACCTTCACATATAATCAGTCTGGATTCAAACTAGTTATGACTGGGAAAAGATTTCAAAAATTGCATCTGTCAAAAATAGGAAAAATACCAATAAGAATGCATAGAGAAGCGAAAGGCAATATAAAACAGATAGTTGTGAAAAAATATCCTTCAGGAAAATGGTTCGCAATAGTTTGCATGGATGGGATAGAACTACAAGAATCACAAAAAAACGAAAAAGTTGGAATAGATTTGGGAACAATAAATTTTGCATATGATTCTGATGGAAATAATGTTGGTCATCCAAAATTTCTAAATAAGTCTCTTGAAAAATTGCGAATGGAGCAAAGAAAATTGGCTAAGAAGAAGAAAAGTTCAATGAATTTTCAAAAGCAAAAAATAAAAGTCGCGAGGATGCATGAAAAAATAACTAATCAAAGAAACGATTTCCTGCACAAGCTATCAAGAAAATATGTTGATTCTTATGGTTTCATAGCAGTTGAGAGACTTAATATTAAAGAATTGATAATGAAGTCATATAATTCGAGAAATATGATGGATGCCTCTTGGAATAAATTCCTGCGATTCTTGGAATACAAGGCTGAAAGTGCTGGAGTCCAGGTAGTAAGAGTTGAACCAAGAGGAACCACACAAAAATGCAGTAATTGTGGGAGAGAGGTAACAAAGAAGCTATGGAATAGAATGCATAATTGCAGTTGCGGTTTGGAAATAGATAGAGACTTCAATTCTGCAAAGAATATACTGTTATTGGGCTTGGAACAAGCCTTTAAGCCTTTGGAGACAGAACCTCTGCCAGTAAGGTAAGTTCAGTCTATGAATCAGGAAGCTTACTCATTAAAGAGTGAGTAGTTCATGCATTTATTTTTTCTCGAAGATTACTTATACAGCCTTTCCGCAGCTGGTGGTTTTTATGACGCTGAAAATAGCAGTAATGTCTGACTTTCATTTCGGTCACGGTTACAACTCTGAGCTTGAAGACGATAGCTTTTCTGCTGTTGAAGAAGCGCTCGACAAATCTATGGATTGCGATATCATTCTTATCCTCGGAGACATTTTTGACTCTCGCTTGCCGAAAACAGCTATCTGGAGTAAGGCACTGCATGTTCTGACAAAGCCTCTTTTGAAACAGAATTCAGGAATTAAATTTGTTTCAACGACAAAAAATCTGAAAGAGATTTCTCGAAGAAGTCTTAATCACATTCCTGTTATCGCTCTTCATGGAAATCATGAGAGAAGAGGGAAAGACGAAGCAAATACGCTTACTGCTTTGGAAAATGCTGGTTTGTTGATTCATCTGCATCTTGAAAATATTGTTTTTGAAAAGGACGAAAAGAAGATTTCATTTTACGGCATGTCTTCTGTTCCAGAGAGGTTTGCAAAAGAGACTCTCGATTCTTGGAACCCTCAGCCAATCCCTGGATGCACAAACATTTTGCTTTTACATCAGAACGTTGATCCTTATGTTTTCTCCCCCCTCGAGCCTCCTAGTCTAACTCTCGCGAACTTGCCAAAAGGTTTCGACATCATTTTGAACGGACATATTCACACTCCTGTTCAGGAAAACATAAACAACACAAAATTTATCATAACAGGCAGTACTCTGACAACGCAGCTTGAAAAGAATGAATCTGGAAATGAAAAATATTTATGGAAAATTTATCTCGATGGCGAAGTGAAAATTGAGGCTATTCCTTTAGAGAATAACAGGAAGTTTTATTACGAAGATATTTTTATGAACAATATTTCTGCAAATAATTCTGCAAGGAAGATTGCCGAGGAAAAAATCATTTCATTGCTCAACAAACCTCACAAAAAGAAACCGATAATAAAACTAAAAATAATTGGTAAAGAATCTGAAATAATCAGCAAAGATTTGCAAGAGCTCGAGAAGAAATATGCAAATCAAGCAATAATAATTTTTACAAAAGAGCTAGAGACACCAGAGATAACGAAAAAGATTGAGTTCTTGCGAAATGTTCGTGAGCAGAAATTGTCAGTGGAAGAAGTTGGACTGAGTTTGCTGAAAAAGAATTTGATGGAGTTGAACTTTGCAACAGTTTTTGACTACGAGCAGGCCTTCAACCTGCTGACAGAAAGAGGGGTTGACGTCTTGTTAAATATTTTGACCGGAGAGCAAAGAACTCTCGCGAATGCTTTGAGAGCGGCTAGATAACGGCCAGATAATGGTTAGATAGCAGTTAGATAAGAACGGTGAGATAAGATATGATAACAAAAGTCAGACTAAAAGGATGGAGGTCACATGAAGACTCGAAGCTGGAATTCACTCCAGGAACGAACGCCCTAATTGGAATAATGGGTAGTGGAAAATCTTCGATAATGGATGCGATTTGCTTCGCTTTATTCGGAACTTTTCCTAACTTGCAGTCGAAGAAGCTGAAGCTTGATGATGTCATAATGAAAAAGCCGAAGGAAAAGAACGAAGCAGAAGTTGAGATAAATGTTCATCTTGACGGAATGGACTACACGATAAAGAGAGTGATTGAAAGAAATAAAGGAACAACATTTTCAGAAATACGTTCGAACGGAAACGTCATCGAGTCTCCAAGTTCTTCAAGAGTTTCGGAAGCAGTCGAGAAAATTTTAAAAGTCAACTACGAATTATTCAGCAAGGCAATTTACAGCGAGCAGAATGCGCTTGACTACTTTTTAACAATTCCACGCGGGCAAAGAATGAAAAAAATTGACGAACTTTTGATGATTGATAGGTTTGAAAAGGCGAGAATGAATTCTGTGAGTCTGATAAACAGATTAACTGACAGAAAATTAGCAAAGCAAAACGTTCTTGAGAGTACTGACGTTGGAAGAATAGAGCAAACGTTGAAAGATTTGCAGCTTTCTTTCGTCGCAACTTCGCAAGAGATTGAGCAGCTGAAAAGGAAATTGTCGGATGTAACGGAAAGGAAAAGAGCATTGCAAGGAGAGCTTGACGGACTGAAGAAAATAAGAGAAGAGTTTGAATTCCTGAAAAGGGATGAGAAAGGAATAGAAAGCAGCATTGAAGAAATTTCAAAATCATTAGCATCTTTGGAAGAAATTGTCAAAGGGAAATCAAGGGAAGACATTGAAAAAGAATTGTATTACACAAAAACTAAAATCGATGATTTGGGAGAGCAGTTGAAAAATAAAAGAAGTGAATTCGAAACAAAGTTTAAGGAAATAAGAGAACGAAAAGAAAAGATAGGAGGGTCAAAGAGAGAGATAGAAATTCTTGAGAAGGAGTTAGAGAAAAAGAGCGAAAAGAAGAAGGAGTTTGATAATCTAAAAAATTTGGTTGGCTTGGACGTTGAAAAGCAGCTAGATGAAAAGAAAAAAATTCTTGAACAACTGACAGAGGAAGCAAACAGAATACATGCGAAGATTACAGACTTGCACGAGTTTATTGTGCATCTTTCTTCTCCCGAAATGAAATGTCCGATATGTGAGACAACTCTTACAGAGGAAAGAAAGAAACTGCTAATTATCCAGAAAGAAGGGCAAATCAAAGAGTTTGAAGAGAAATTTGCAAACGTTAAATCACAAAGAGAAATTGTAGAGACTGAAATTGCAAAAATAGAAGAAGCAGGAGAAAGAATGAGCAGAATTTCTGACGAGATTAAGGATTTGGAAGTTCTGAAGAAAGATTTGGATGAGTTGAAGAAAATATTTCTAGAAGAAAGTAACGACATAATTTATTTTGAAAATTCACTAACTGAGACAAGAAGAGAAGGTGAAAAACTAGAAGAGCAGCTGAAGGAAAACGAATGGACTTTGAAGAGTTGTGATGATATTCTTGCAAAGTTGAAAGATTACGAGGAAATGAAATTCCGTTACGAACAGCTGATAAAAGAGAGAGCTTATGTTGCTGGTAAACTGCAAGAGAAGCAAGAAAAGATTTCTGGAAAAGATGTCACTGTTGTGGATGAGGAGCTGAAGAAAATAATTGCAGAAGAAAGAGAATATGAGGTCAGAATAAGCTCGATGCATCAAATGCTAAGAGAAAAGCAAGATAGGATAAACGAGCAGCAAGACAAGTTGAGCGAGATTGAAAAATATAAAGAAGAGATACAGAAACTTGAACTGTTGATAAAGAATTTGAAAATTTTTGCGCAAGCTCTCGAGCAGACGCAGTTCGAATTGAGGACAGAATTCGTAGAAGCGGTAAACTACACAATGAACAAACTTTGGCAAACTCTTTATCCTTATCATGATTTTGCTGGGATACGTTTGCAAGTAGAAGAAGGGGATTATATCCTTCAGCTTGAGGAAAAGAGAGGCAACTGGGTAAATGTCGAGGGAATCGCATCAGGAGGAGAAAGAAGCATCTCAGCGCTTGCGTTGCGTATCGCTTTTGCTTTAGTTTTAACTCCTCAACTGAGATGGTTGATCTTGGATGAGCCGACAGCAAATCTTGACAGCAAAGCTATTGAGGATCTTGCCGAAACTCTAAGAGAGAAAATTGCTGAATTCGTTGACCAAGTTTTCCTAATAACTCATGACGAGAAGTTGGAGAACGCAGTCACTGGAAGTTTGTACAGGCTAGAACGCGAGAAGGAAAGAGACGGGGTAACAAAAGTTATAACTGTTGGCTAGAAATAAACATATGATATGGCAGTTCGTTTCATAACAGACCAGCCTGCAGCATTCATTCCGGAAATTAAAACGCTTGTAATTGCAGAGATGCATCTGGGACTTGAGTATGAACTCTACAAAAGCGGAGTTTTCATTCCTGCTCAGGCTCCTCAGTTTGAAAAGACAATTTACAAACTCATAAGACTCACAAAAGCGAAGACTCTGGTTATCGTCGGTGATGTTAAACATAAAGTTCCTGGCAGCACCATACGGGAGGATAGAGAAATTCCTAGAATGCTCGCAACTCTTTCAAGGAAGATTAAAACAATTCTTGTCAAAGGAAATCACGACGACAGAATTGAGGAAATTGTTCCTGAGGGAGTAAAAATCTATTCTTCCAGAGGATTCAGAATTGGCAAGTATGGATTCTTTCATGGCCATGCTTGGCCTTCCAAACAGTTGTTTGCATGTGATTATCTTTTTATGGGACACATTCATCCTACAGTTCAATTCAAAGATAAATTCGGCTATAGAATTATTGAGCCAGTCTGGGTGAAAAGCAGGATTTATCAAGACAAAATTAAGAAAAGATACAAAATTAAGAAGACTGGTAAATTAGAAGTGATAATCATGCCACCTTTCAATCGTTTGTTAGGGGGGGTTCCTGTTAATGTTAAGGAGGGTGATAAACTCTTAGGACCATTGTTGAAAAATGATTTCATCGATATGAATAATGCTGAATTATATTTTTTGGATGGTAGTCATCTTGGTAAAATTTCAGCTTTAAATTGAATTTTTTAGAGTTAATGTTGATATTTTTGAAGTAAAATTGTCAATTTTTCTTTCTTTTTTGGATGATTAAAGTTTACTAATTTACTGAATTGTCTTAAATTATCTTTACCAGAAATATAGAATAAGTATTTAGTTTTAGTTTGATATTTAGTATCAATATAATAGTCCATGGAATTTCTTTTTATCGGACTAATTCTACTTGTATTTATTCCAAGTTCCTTTAATAATTTTTTAATATTTTTTATAAAGTTCTTACCAACCATCATTAAAGAAATAGTATAAGGTTCTACGTGCACACTTCCTTCATCATCAAATAAAGCCCTCAAAAAGATCGTTTTATATTTATTATCTGATTTAAAGATGATCTTAGGTATATGTTTTGATCCCTTCACTTGTTTTCCAAACATTTTATTAAGCAATAAACCAATTACACGTGGAAACCATATGGTCTTTACATGTTTCTTTCCACTGTGAGAATATTTTCCATATTTAATATTTCCAAAAACCTGTAAGATGTCTTTTTTAAATTGATTTAAAAGATAATAGTTAGTATTTGTATAATGGACAATTAAACTATTATTTATTCCTCCATCACCAACTAAATGCCCTGCGATTCTAGCTAGTATTGTAGAAAAATTAATTGGAAATTTAGGGTTTTTTATCGAAGCTGATCTACTTCTAACTTTAATTTCTTCTATGTTATTTCCTATTTTGTTCTTAAATTCAGACTTTTTATTTTTTGGGCAAATGTTCAACAATTTATTTATTATTTTTAAAGATGTGAAATAATGACCTTTCTTTAGGTCATAAATATGCCCAAACGTTATGCCCACTTTATTGCTTAATTTTTTATAACCTCCTAATATTTTTAATAAATATCTGAAAAATTTTTCTCTTAATGGATTTTTTATTTTAATATAAACATGCGGATCATATAAGTCCCACAATTCTAGCTCCATATTCCCACTTTCTATTTTTTGTCTTTTTCTAAAGTTCACCTTTTGTTCACCTATCGTATATATATAGTTTAACTTATATTTAAATTTTATGGTCAGTCATGAAATATTGTTCAAGTTTGTTCGAGATTCAAGAACTAAAAATAGGATTTTAAAAATGTTGGAAGAAGAACCTTATTATATTCGAGAAATTTCTAGAAAGTTACATATTTTTCCTTCAGCAACATTAAAACATATTAAATTCTTAGAAGAAAATAAATTGATAACTTTTGAGAAAATAGGAAAAACAAAATATTATAAATTAACGAAAAATGGAGAAAAATTGTTGACTTCTCTTTGAAAAAAGGCTAATGCACGTCTTCTAGACGGAACTTTTCTTGGAAGTATGAAGGAAATTAAGAAATAGTTTTTAGTAATTCTCTTTCATCTGCTGACAAATATTCAAATACTTCTTTCAATGTTTTTATGTCCGTCTCTGTTAAAGCTGCAGTAAGGATATCTCCTTCTTCTATCTGCCTTCCGATTGTTGGCTCTTCCATGCTTATCGCAACTTTGTCACCGCTCTTAACCTCATATATTTGCTGCCCTTCTCTCTCAATAGTTTTTACAACTCCTACAATTTTTCCATCCTCACGTTTGAGTCTTACTCCGGGTTTCAAAATACCTTTCTGAACTTCCACTCCGAAAATCGCCGGGTTGCTCACTCGAAAAACAAACCCTTTCAATATTTTTACAACGCAGGGTCTGCTAACTTGTGACAGCTTTTCTTGTATCTCGCGCTCCTTTGCTTTGTAGCTCCATTCTTTGTATTCATCTATAAGTCTGTAAATGATGTTGTTGCTGAAAATTGTTACTCCGAAATCTTTCGCAAAGTTTTCAGCTTCTTCCAAAATTTTTACATTAAACGTCAGCACGACTTTTCTTATTTTTTCCTGTAAATTCTGCACTTCAATTATGTCTTGCTTTGTTACATTCCCTACTTCTGCTTTCCTAACAGGAATTCCCGCTTCGCCGACGAGCTTTATTAATGCCTCAAGACTGCCAAGCGTGTCAGCCTTTAGAACTACCCCCTCCTTCTCACTTGTGAATTCCACTTCCTCTATTTCTCTTTGAACCTCCAATTTTGCTTTTTCGATTTTTCCTTCATCCTTGACGGCAATCAGGGAACTTCCTGCAATAACGTTTTCAATATCTGGCGCTACGATTTTTATTCCATACGCGGCTTCTGCTGAATCAATAGAAACAAACTGCTTTTCAACACGCAATTCGCTAAGCGGGCGTGGTTCAAGAAGAGCTTTGATTTTTGTAACGATAGGCTGCTTTCCTCCTATGACAATCCAATCTCCTTTCATAATTGTTCCATCGAAAAGTATGACGTCAATTGTCGTTCCGAAACCCTTCACATCCTTCACTTCAAGTACAGTTCCTTTTCCAATATCGCTCAGTTGCAAACGATCTTTCAAAAATATCTGTGCTAGACCAGTGAGAACCATAAGAAGTTCTGGAATTCCCTCCCCAGTTATTCCGCTGCAGGGAACGATTGCAACATTTTTAGCGAAATCTTCAATTCTGTCGAATCTTTCTGAATTGAAACCACGTTCAGCCAGCTGCTGCACAATGTTGTAAACTCTTTTCTCTACCTCTTCCTTCACAGGCTCTCGTTGTTTTGCAAAACTGTCTAGAAAAGTATGCCTGGCTTCTGGAAACCATCCCTGAATTTTATCAACTTTTGTAGCTGCGACGATGAAAGGGGTCTTGTATTCCTTCAGAATGGCGAGGCTCTCGTCGGTCTGCTCCTGAAAACCTTCAGTAATATCAACAACTAGGATTGCCAAATCAGAAACAGCTCCACCTCTTTTTCTCAGAGTGATGAATGCAGCATGCCCCGGTGTGTCGAGGAGAAGAAGTCCAGGAATCGTTATTTTAATTTTCAACTTTTCCAATAGTTCTCCAGAAATTTTCTTTACTATTTCTATTGGAATGTAGCTCGCTCCGATATGCTGCGAAAGCTGCCCTGGCTCAAGTTTAGTAATAGCAGTACCACGAATTTTGTCGAGCAATGTTGTTTTTCCATGGTCTACGTTTTTGGTTGATTCTACACGTGCAGAAACCAAAGTCCAACGGTGACTATTATTGGCGATCTAATTTTTTCTATTACTTTCCTCACCTCAGCATCTATTTATCAAAGCCCTAGTAATTACTAAAACAGCTAAGTTAATCAATTTTTAACATTAATAAAGTATTGTGTCAAATGAAGATTTTGATAAAGAGATTGAGAGACTCAGAATTTTGAAGACAAAAATTTCTAGCAAAATAAGCATTACGAACGATTTTAACGAAAGAGAAAAGCTTGAAGAAAAACTTGCTAATATAAATAGTCAGATAAGGATGCTGGAAATTTTTAAGAAGAAGTTTTAGCTATATCTTCTTTATTTGCAAAATCCTCTCTTGCTTTTGTTTTTCCTTCCTCCACATATTTGGCAAATTTTTCTTGAGCGACTCTCACACCGTAGCCAGCAGCTGCAGCTAATCCATAAGGCAAAATTTTCAAGAGATTTTTTGAAAAACCTTGTTTAACTTCAAGGCTAGCCAAAAATTTATCTGCGCAGAAATACAGGAAATCTTTTTCATCATTTGTAAATTCCGTTGATGATGCAATATCTCTTTTTACTTCATCTATACCGCTTGCATCGTATTCTAATCGCCTTATCCTCCTGCAAATCTCCATTCTTGTGTCATAATTCATCTGTTATTCCTCAAAAAACATATTAACTATCGCATCTGCCAAATATTCTTGAGCATGTTTAATAGCAATTCTTCTAATTAGTCCACTTCCTCCAGCATCTTTAGCAATATATCCCACGAGTCTTTTTGCTGCTTGAAAGGCAGTTTTAAGTAATTCATCTTGTGAATATTTTATACCTTTCTCCTTTTTTTCATAGAACTCTGAAAATTTTTGTTGAAATGTATCTACCATATCAGGTGCGGCATACAAGAAAGGCAACAAAAACTTTTCTAACCCCATTTTTAACTGCTCATATTCTTCAGTTATTTCGTTCATTTTCCTTCACTCTTGTATTTTTCCATTTCACTTTTAACAACACCATGGACAATATCAGCTACATATCCCATCATTCTCTTTTCCCTTTCCTCATCTCTCTCAAGAATTCTTCTTTCTCTTTCCTCTCCGATTCTTCTCACGTAATTCGGCATTTTGTTCATTAGCACATTCACTACAACCGCTGCCACTGTTGCAACTGAATATTCCTGCACAAATTTATTCACATCCACCTCGACCATCTTTCCACCTCCTTTTTTATTTACCGAAAATTTTTCTCTTTATCCAGCTAGCAAAAACAGTACCGCCCAATCCAGCTACAACACCGTCCTTTATTCCACTAATCAGAGCGTCAATTGGTACAGAAGCAAAGTAATTCCAAGCTCCTTTGAAAACATCCGAAAAAGAATAATTCGGAAAACTGTTGGCAAGATAGAGTATTGTGTCATAAGCGAATTTACCACTGTCGTAAATGAAAGTTCCTCCAAAACCAGCAACAAAACCAATTGGAAACATTGATAAAAATCCAATTTTTCCTGCCGTACTTCCATAACTTCTTAAGTGATCTCCAGCTCTGTCGAAGAAATTTCTTTTCGTAGTCTTATTCGATTCAACATAATCCTCTCTTTTTCTTTCCCCAACATCTCCATAAACTCCTCCTCGAATCCTTCTTCCAAAACTTCCAATTCCACCGCCAATTCTGTCAGAAATACCTCCTACTCTTCTACCTTCTACGTTTCTATATCCAACTCCAATCAAACTATCACTTTTTGCCAAAGCGGCTGCAGCTGCCCTTCGATCTTCGTAAAGACCGTACTTCATGCTTTCTTATCGGATAAAAAACACTGATAAAAACTTAGCACTACTCTTCGTGGTAGTAAAAGTAAAAAAGCAACTTGCGCATCTAAAAAAATTATGGATGGCACGAATGATTTAAAAAATAATTTGAAAAAGAGTGAAAATGACGTTAGAAACAGAGTCAAAAAGTATGGATTGTCAAGCCAGAGAGGATTGAATTACTTACAAGCAGAAAAAGAATTGAGAGAGAATGGGTTCGTAATTGGGAAGAATAACATGAACTGCCTGTTTTCAAGCAATGGCAAGGAAAGTTTGAAACATTTTATTGCAAAGGCGATTATTTTCAAGATTTTACGTGATCGCAGACGAAATGTGGCGACGGAAGTTGAGACGAGGAATGCAATTGTTGACGTGCTTGATGTCGACAACAGAATTGCATATGAGGTTGAAAATGGATTTGATGAAGATGACATTATCGGACTAATTTCTCATAAAGAACTCCGCGATATTTTTCTGATTGACTTGAAAGAAATACCAAATGATGTTTTCGAGGCAGAGGAATTCCTGAAGCAAATCTTAATTTAAGACTAAACGAAAATTAAATTGATAACTGATGAAAAGGATGAAAGGTATCAGTCCTCTCATAGCTACCGTGATAGTAATAATGATATCAATTACTGCGATAGGCATAGTTCTCACTGTTATCAATCCTACAATAAACAGAGCTCAAGATACTGCAACGATAAATCAAGCATTACAAAACATGAAAATTCTTGATGACACGGTTAGGCAGGTTGCGAGCGAAGGACCTTCAGCTCAGAGAAGTTTGACTATGCAGTCAAGCGGAGGAGATTACATTGTTAGAAATTCTTCTGGAATCGAGTATGATTTCGTTTCAGACTTCAACTACGTACCGGCAAGAGCTGTAATTGTTGACGGAAGAGTGAGAATGTCAACGGGAATGTCAGCTCTTGGTCTTGTCGGCTATTGGAGGTTTGATGCTGGTGGAGGAACAATTGCAAATGATTCGTCAGGAAAAATGAATGACGGTTACTTTCTCTCATCAGGTGTAACATGGACGCAGGGAAAGAACGGAAATGCGCTGAACTTCATAGGTAATTCAAGCAGTTATGTTAATGTAAGCGACAGCAGCTCCCTGCATCTCACAAATGGTGTAACTTTAATAGCTTGGATAAAAACGACAAATACAAGTACATTCAAAAGAATAATTGACAAAGAAGGCAGCATATCCGGCTATTTATTAGCAATTCAACCAGACAATACTGTACTTTTTAGAATAAATGGACAAAATACATCATCTATTTCAACTCCTTCTCAAACTGTTACAGATGGAAATTGGCACCATATCGTTGGAACTTATGACAAAAATAATTTGACACTGTATGTTGACAACGTTCAAGCAAACATCACACTCAACTCATCAGATATCAATACTAACAATCTAAATCTTACGATAGGAGCTGGCTCTCTCACAAATCCAAACAATAACCCTATGAACGGAACAATAGAAGATGTTCACATTTATAATCGGGGCTTGGCAAAAGCAGAGATACAAGACGATTATAACTTACCTCCGAATAAGCTGAAAATCTCTCTTGACTATGACAATATTATTGTAACAGGAACTACTAGATGGGGGCAAGGAGCAAACAAAATCTGCATAAGCAAGTTAGGCACCCAATCTGGCAAAGCTCTTGTTCAAGTTCGTAACTGCTAGGATTGTGATATTGTGGTATTGCTAGAATCGTGATATAAATTGTGATATAAAATGGTAATTTTGAAAAATAGATTTCGTGGAGTGAAGCAGAATTTGAAAAGAGCTAGGCTTATTGGGAGATGAAGGTCTGGAATAAATTCAACAAAAGAAGCAAGCTAAAGTTTTATAATATCAAAAAAGAAAAGAAATACAATGCCAGCGAAAAGAAAAACAGAGACAGAGAATAGAAGCTCTTCAAAATTTTATAAAACAATTTCAGCAATTCTTGCATTGATTATTTTAGTTGAGGCAGTTTACATTTTTTATCCTTCAGCAATTGTTTCAAAAGTGTCGTTGACAGCGATTCCTGACTTATCAACAAATGGTTTTGTGAAAGTGGATAACATAACTGCAACTACTGACGGACAGCAAGGGAGTCTCGCTTTGAAATCTGGTTGTTACGAACTCGCGGCGGGAGTCGAACCATTCCAAGCTGTTTCAATTAACGATGGACTGCAAGGAAAAGTTGGTCCGAGACCGAATGCGCATGACATAACGAAAGATGTTTTTCAGGCTCTGAAAATAGATGTCATAATGGTAAAAATAACCGATAGACACGACAATCTTTTTTTCGCAAAACTAATTCTTCGTCAAGGAAACACAATACTTAATTTTGATGCACGTCCAAGCGATGCGGTCGCGATTGCTGTCAGGACTCATGCAGACGTTTACATTAACGAGACTTTGCTGAAGACTGAAGGAAAGAACCTTTGCTGAATTTAGTTTGCTGAATTTACAGTTTATTTCTTCAATGCTTTCTTAAATTCTTCTTTGAATTCCTTCGCTTGATATGTAATTCTTTCTGCAGTTTTTTCCAAAATAGTCTTTGCAGAACCTCTGTTGCTTTTCACAAAAACTTTTGGTTGTGATAGATAAGGATGCTCTTTCATATGTGACGCTTCCAGAGTCGATTTGTCGTTCCAGCTTTCCTTGCTTAGAAGATTTGCAAAGCTTACAGTTTCTCCGGCAACTTCAAGGAGAATCGAATCTTTATCCTGCTTAACAACCTTTAGCTCCATAAAATCCGACACCTGACTTAACAATCATTATCCATTTGCTTATTTAAACTTTTCATTCTTGTCATTCACGTCTTTTCGACGCTAAGTTCTGGTTGTATTTCATACCAATTAATTAAAGGAATTTTTGTTCTTTCTAAATCATCAGTTCCGATGCGGGGGCAAGCAAATGAAACCAAAGCGTCTAGTTTCAATCCTTCAATCTTATCATTACTAAATTCATCTAAAGCCAACACATAAACCTTTTTCCCATCCTTCTCCAACTGCTGCTTTACTTTGAAAGGATTGCCGAACATCTGACCGCGTTTCCAGCTGACTATCAGCCCGACGGTGCGCGCTTCCTTGAACTGCACTTTGTTCCATTCTGTGATTTTCTGTACTTTCCTTTTTTGCTCAGTCATGTCATGTATCTGCTGCTTTTCCAAATCAAGATTCAAAACAGGTTTGTCTGTGAAAATTCCCAGGCCAAGTCCATAAAATTTTCCCGCTGATATGCAGAGAAATGCATCAACCTTACTTTCAACGGCAAGACCAGCACCGATTCTGCAGCCGAGCATCTGTCCTGCGAACTGCAAAGATTTGTGGAGGAAAACTTTCTTTCCATGGGCTTCTAGATATTCGGAAACCTTCGGCAGCGTCGGGACGAATTGCAAACTTGTCACGAGACCGATGTTATTGAATTTATCTAGCTTGTGAAATTCTTTTTCCAGAGTAGGCAGTGGATCTACTTCAAGAAAATAATCCCAATAAACAACTGGCAGTTCTGTCTTGACACCGAAGTCCTCATGCCCGATGTGAAGAATCGCTTGACACTGAAGTCTGCGCGCTTCTTCTTCTCGGACATCACATGCACCAAAAGTTTTTTCTAAACAAAGAGCAAGTTCAAATCCTTCACTTTCTAAATCATCTGCAATTTTTTGTATCTTTAGCTTCAAACCTTCAGGAAAATGAACAAAAATCCTCTTCGCGTTCATTCCTTTAAGTTTCTCAACAACATCCTCAAACTTCTCAACTTGCGTATGCTTCAATCCCTTTGTCTCGCTCATTCAAAACACTGTTAGAAATTGTCTTTTACTTTTAAATATCCTTTCTTTATTGATAATATTTAAATCTTAATTCCACTAGTGTGTCTCACTAGTGGATAAACTGATTCTTGACTCATAACAAAATAAGTGGTGAGGACTCACGTCCTCTGTAGGATAAATCCAATTAGAGATTGTTCTATCCTGC
>Ga0315280_10001372_pt1 | contig 42196 bp, 47 predicted proteins | sample YL17G06_40_MG_FD_203697 | JGI IMG/M metagenome (GOLD analysis project Ga0315280, IMG submission 203697) | Sediment microbial communities from Yellowstone Lake, YNP, Wyoming, USA - YL17G06_40 | ecosystem: Environmental > Aquatic > Freshwater > Lake > Sediment | place: USA: Wyoming | collected...
CGGCCTGCTTGGCTGTACTTACTAGGTTCTCGTCTAGGTAAAGGAGGGTGTTTTTCTTCATGTTTTCAAGTTATATATGGACATATGTATTATTAAAAATCAATTGTTGTCTATTGGACATCGACGATCGACAAAATGTGTCGTCATTAGAAAGTTGTTGGACAAAGTGGAAAGAATGGGGGGAAAGAAAAAACTTAGCTCCCGCCGACATCTCAAGTTAGTAATTAGTAACACGAGCTGCAAATATCGTTTTTCCTTTTCTCATTTTTTGTATTGAAAAAATCAAAAACGGCACTAAAGCCACTAAAAAGGCAATTAGGAAACTCCATGCATGCACATAAAAATTGACATGGGGATCAACGTTGAGAAAAGTTCTTGGATCCTGAGCCACGTAAAATGTAAGTAAAGCGGCGACTAAAACCCCAGTGGAGATGGTAGTATAACAACATATAAAGAGATTCAAAATTGGGTAAAAGAAAACTTCGGTTTTACGGTAAAAACCTGCTGGATCGCTGATACAAAAGAGAAGTGCGGACTTCCGCTACGACAAGCAACAAACAGGCTAGACAAAACCAAGAGGTCTAGTCCATGTCCATCTGACAAAATTGCGCCAATCAAATTAGCATTCAAACATTTTGGAATGTTAACCAACTACGACAGAAAAGTAAAAGAGCCTGAAAAATTACCCATAAGCAGAGAAGAAAAAATAAACTTCTTGAAGAAAAGAGAAAATTTCGATGAGTGTATCAAAGCTTTTTACGAACCCAAACCACCTTTTACAGATAAACAGCTTAAATATCACTTGAGAGTGATTAATAAACTCAGAGAATGTGAGCCTGAAGAACGCAAAAAGTTGTTCACTAATGATGATTTTCTTAGATTAGTACATGGAGTAGTAAAGAAATGGGTAGAATACAGACGTGCAAAAGTAGTTGACTTTGAGCGTTTTAAAAATGAGATTAAGAGAGAATCATTCGCGATATTTGAATTACTTCCATATGAGTTGAACAAAATCGACAAAGAAAAATGGGAAGAAATTAAGCATGAAAAATTGAACCCACTGTTCAGAAGATTAAGGGTAATGAAAGGGAACCGACAAATAGTCGGGGTTTCCAAAACACTACATCATTTGTTGCCAGACTTGATTCCTCCCATAGACAACGAGTATATTCTGACATTTTACGGCAATAAAAGTCTAAAAGATGAGCACGTTTCACGAGTTCTAGATATGTTTTATTTCATTTGTAAGGAGTTGAATTTAACAGAAAACGATCTCAGGAAGAAATGGGATACCTCTATTCCGAAATTAATCGATAACGCGATTGTTGGATATGTAAGGCTATATGTTAAAAATGTGAAACATACCTAGCAAAATTCTTGATTGATTTCAAGCTTTAACTGAGATAGCCAAAAATCTGCTCAAATCCTTTAGCAGTAATTAATTAGTCCTGCTCAAAAATATAGTATCCTACTATCGCCGAAATGAAAACCGTCAGAACTATGATGAACGCCAGTATCGCCAATGGTATGTAATCGTGTAAATAAACGTATTCCAAAATAGGGATTATTGTTATCCCTTTTTTTATTGTGAGAAACATGTTTTAAAAACTTTCTAACCCCTTAGAGCTGAAAGCATACCACTAGTTTTAAAGGAGATCCCCAGAATTTCCCAAATAGTACAAATCTGGGTTCAAATCCCTTCCCCCGCACCACTCTAATGCCGTTAATTTATCCCCCTATTTTTTTGGTTTTAAGAACAAAAGCGAGGATCGGCAAGCTGGCTAGAGGTTAAATTTTAATCCCCAAACCCAAACGCTTCAGTCCTAGCTAGGCACTATACTAATTTCAGTCCAGAGAGGCTGAAGGAGATACATGATAAGGCAGGGTTGAAAGTCCTTACTTTTTTTGCTCTTTTTCTATTGCATTTTCAACTTCCTTTTTCGCTTTTTCCAACAATTCTTTTGCTTTTTTCCTTGCTTCATGAGATTGCTGAACAAGAGAAGCAATTTTTCGTTGAATATTTTTAGAGAAATCGGGGATTATTAATCTTCTAATCGCTTCTTTTGGAACAGCAGTTAAAATTGTGCCAGCACACTCCTTTTTAAGTTGAGTTTGGATTACTGGACTTTTTGAAAGGATAAGCAAAACTTCTGCGAATATATTTTTAGGTCTAAATTGGAAAAAGCCCGTAGAAGCAAGAGAGTTTTCAAATTGCTCATCTACAAGAGCTACTTTCTCTAAAGAACCTTCAACACTTGATACAATTACATCATTCTTTTTTAAAATTCTTCTTGCTCTGCTCGGTGCTTCTTCTCCAGTAAAATTAGTTGAATTTTGAATTACACCTATTGATGAGTTTATATCTGCTAATTCAACATAAGAAAATGTTTTTTGTGGATATTTTTGTGGCTCAAATTTTGGCTTTACGTTATCTGCAAAGCTTAATAATTTACCATATCCGTTTTCGTGGTTTTTTATCTTCTTAATTATTTCTTCATGACTCGGTTGAAAATATTCGGCGTCAATTCGATGAACTGCGCTTGTTTCAAATAGATTAACATTATAGAACAGTTTATCCTTCGCTTTGAAGTTTTGTAATCCTAATTCGGTTAAGAGAAGATTTTCGGCTTGGGAATAAGATGAGTATGATAAATTTATGTAGATTACCGCGTCTGCTACTGTTTTCTTAATTTGATTTTGAAACTTCTTATCAAATAGAGGAATTGGTATTTTTCCTAATTGTTCTGCACTAAGGTTGAATTGATTTGATTGCATTGCTTGTCTTTCAATAAACGCTCTTCCGACTTTTGTATTTAAATAAATTGCAAGATATTCAGGTAAAACATAATTTGCATTTGTTTTCACCCTAACCAAATAAGACGCAAAAACGGCATCAATATCTTCTCTTGGCATTCCTGCCCTTCCAACGTATTTAACATTTCCATTGGTTCTACAAACCAATATGTCGGATTTTTCAAGTCGCAAAGAAATATATTGTCTTTTGTTGAGAAGAACCCACTTTTCAGGTTTAGTTAAAAAGCAATCTTCGATCTCATTTAACCTAAAAATCTTATGGCCTAACCCTTCTTCATTTAAAGCGAGAGATGTACCATATTGAACAAAATCTAAAATAGAACCTATTTTAATCCATTTAACCTTCTTTTTTAAATAAACAAGTGCTTCCGATGTATAATATTCTCCTTCCATTCGGTTATTAATAAAAACGGTTGATGATGGGACTATATTCGAAGTTATCATATTTTTACTCTCTCCAAAAATCAAAGTCTTGGTCTTTGGCGAATTTAACAAATTCTTCTGCTATTTCATCTAAATCGTGGTCAATTCTTGGGTGTTCATCTTCATCAAGTTCAAATTCTCCGGAAGCAGTTCTCTTATATCTGTAATCACCGCGGTTGTCTTTAACTGGTTTTTTATTAACAGCGAAGAATATAGGGTAGTCCATTTCTTTTGCGACACATCCTCCAAGCCAGAATTTCTTGAATTCTTTTGTAATTTTTTCGTCATTTAGAACTAACCAGATCTGCCCCCCTAAAGTACGTTCAGATATTTCATGATAAAGTTTCTTTGCTTTTTTATCCAATATTTTTATTTCCTTTTGAATTTCTTTTGTTCTTTGCGGGTCGGCTTTTTTTAATTCTGCTTTTCCCTCTTCCAAACTATCAACGGTTTCTTTAAATTCATCAACAAGATCGTTTATTGATATTTTTTCAGTTTCATTTTCTTCATTTTCGTTTGTGGTTTCCTCCAATTCTTCAATTGAACTAAAATATGTTTCTAAAAACGCCTTGAGTTCTTCTGGCAGTTTTTCTTCGGCTATAGGGGTATTCCAATTAGATTTATTGTAGTTTTTTTGAAGCGCTACAAAATATTTATCAAATTTACTTTCATGTTTGATTTTAATCTGTTGAATTTTTTCCTTTTCTTTATCAGTATATTTTTGTAAGAAAAGAACACTTGTTTTAGTTCCTGTGTGCGGCTTAAAAGTGTTGCCGTGTAAACCAACAACAGCCAAAATTCTGGCCTCTTCCATAATAAACCTGCGAATATACTCTGCGTTGGTATTGTTCATGATTCCCTGTGGCAAAACTATCGCTAACCTTCCGCCTGGGCGTATAAATTGCAAAGATCGTTCTAAAAATAAAATATGTCTACCGATTTTATTTACAAATCTTCCACCTTTTTCTGCTAACTTGTAAAGTCGTAATATCTCTCTTTCTTTAACTGTTCCGGCAAAAGGTGGATTAGTCATTAGAATATCAAAATTGAAATAAATGAACTTTTCTCTATTTTCTCTACTTTTTTCATGATCATCCGCAAACATCAACAATCTTGAACTTAAACCTGCTTTTGCTTGAGTATTCCATAAATGTGGTGCTAAAGAGTTAGCATAATATACATTTGCCTTTCCATCTCCAGCGATCAGGTTAATAGCTTTTGCAACCTTTATTGCTTTTGGTCCAAAATCTATTCCAAAAGCTCTATTTTGAGCAAAGTCTTTTGCATGTTCTGGCAATCCCCTTGCTGCAATTCTGCTTCCAGCTACCCACATAATAGAATGTAGAGTGAAACCGCAAGAACCACATGCGGGGTCTATAATAAATTCATCGTATTTGGGGTTTAACATCTTTACAACCATATCGACGACAGGTCTCGGTGTAAAGAATTGCCCCTCTTTCTTTTTCGCTTCTTGTGGAATTAAATACTCAAAAGCATCATCTATTATTCTTAAATTTGAATTGAATAACTTTATTTTTTCTAAGAAGGAAACACAAACCTTCAGGTGGTCAGGTTCTAATTTAATTTCTTCCGAGCTTTCAAATACGCCACTCCATTGATGGCATGCCTTCTCAAAAAGACTATTTATGGCCCTTTTTAGCCCATCTGGACTTCTTCCTCCAACATGGAACTCAAGTTGATAAAGATTCCTTAGTGGATGACTATCTGGTAAACTTTTTATGTATTCGGGATTCTTAAGAGCTTTTTCAACATCACTAGAGTGCTCCGCAATAGCTTTTTGATACCTTGGGTCAGTAAGAGCTCTCCACTCATCATAAAGCTTTGCGTATATGAGTTTAAAGAGCTCATTAAATGTTGATTCAACCCCCGCATTTCCCAACGCAAGTTCTTCAAGATCAAGGATAATTTTTTTAAGGGTGTGTTTACCTTTTTTAAGATCGTCATTAACTTCTAGCCAAATTACATTCCATTTTTCAGTTAAAACTTCTTCTAATGTTTCTCCTAGTTTAGGCAATCGCGGAATAGAAGTAAATTTATTTGGTTCTTCTCTATGAAGTAAAATAACTTCATTTCCATTAGACCAAACACCAACAGGGGCCCCTTCAGCATTACAATAACTCGTTAATTGTTCTCTTCCGCTACTTCTTTTGGGTCTTTTAACTTCAAAAATTATAAATGAATGTTTCATGTCTTCATACATAACAACGATGTCTGCATACTTTACTTCGACAGAGCCAAAGTACACTGGCTTTTCAACTTCAATCCGCTGTTTAGGATAGTTATATTCATGAAATAATCTGTAAATCCAAAGTTGCCTTACTATCTCTTCAGGTTTGGCAGGTTTGTACTTGTCTTTTATCTGACATTTAATAAAGAGTTTTCCTTCTTTTTCAATTATTAGATCTTCAACAAAATCCAACTCCTCTTCCAAAAATAAAGAAAGTCCATGTTTTACTTCTGGTACTGAAAATATTTTTTGAATTTTTGAGCGATTGTTAGGCATTTTATCTACCACCGAATTTTTGTTATGAAACAGTATATCTCTTTCCCTAAACATCTTTTAAATTTCCCCGTCGATGCTTTAGATGAAGGGGATTTATAAAGAAAAAACATGGCATGGGCTTTGCACATAAATTTGATTTACGGGGAGGGAAAGGTGGGTGAAAGGTGAAAGTAATATTTAAACCCCCGCCCGCATCGCCCCACTCCAACCTCTTAGCGGGCCTAGTGCCTTTGACCACTAGGCTACCCCGCGCTAGCTGAATTTCTCTTTAGTAGAGATTAGGTATACTTTTTTTATGCTCGTTTGAAATGTCTGAAATAAATCTCGAAGGTTTACAGAACTTAAATTGCCCCCTAGCTGGTGGACCCGTCCGCCTTCTAGAATGGCACAGAAAAAGCTCTTTCCTGGCTCTTGTCATCGCTACATAACATAGTCGCCTCTGCTCATCCATATCGAGAGTTGGATTTGGAAAAATATCTTCGTCCGCGCCCACAACGAAGATAACGTCGTATGTGAGACCTTTCGCAGCATGCATGCTCATCACGGCTATTGCATTCTCTTTCTCATCGGGTGCAGGTCCGCCCCACTCGAGGTCGAGTCCTCGGTTTTTATTCACTTCTTTGAGAAAATCTGAAAGGCTTATGTCGGCGGGGAAAGACCTCGCAAAATCCCCCAATTTGCGTATCTCTCCGCTGGCGTCGCCGACTTCTTTCGCGATGAGGTGGACTACCTGCTCAAGCTGGAGCTTGACAGTTTTTTGGTGTAGTTCGTCTATCATCTGGGCGAATTTTTTGAAGCGGTGCCGCCATGTGTAAAGCTCAGGGTATCTTGGATTGTTTAAGACTTCCCACAAAGAGTGCCCGTATTTTTCAGCGGCTCGCCGCAATCCCCCGATCCCGATGGCTCCGATCCCCCACCCAGTACTGCTCTCAAGACATCTCCTCAACGCCAGATTATCATCCCTATTGATGAAAACCCGAATGTACGCTAGGATATCGCGAACAGCCTTGCTAGCAAAAATGCCTCCCGATCTCCAAAAAGTAACTTTCACCCTTTTGTGCCTCAACTCCTCAACAACGTATTCAGATAGTTTAAGTTGAGGGCACAGTATGGCAATTTTCTGGGGCTCCACGTAACCCGAAGAAGTGTTTTGGGCGATCCATTCGGCTATCCATCTTGCCTCCCTTACTTCACTGCTTGACCTCAATATGTTGATTAGGTGTCCCTCATCTCCCGCTGGGCGAATAGGCTTGGGTTTATAGTTCGAGCATTTGGATACCACGCCCAAGGCCCCTTTCAAAAAATGCCCTGGGCATCGAATGGACTCTTCGAGCGTCTCAACCTTGGCCCCCTTAAATGCGCTTTCAAAATCCCAAATTATGGCGGGGTCAGCTCCGCGCCAGCCGTATATACTTTGGTCATCATCCCCTACGACGAAAAGCCCATCTGAATCTCTTGAAAGAATTTGTATGAGTCTGTACTCCACCCGGTTTATGTCTTGAAATTCGTCAACTAGGAGCTGTCGAATGTGAAGGACATACTCGCTGGATATCGAACGAACGGCTCGGATAACCAGACCATCCAAATCTATCGCCTTGTTAAACACCAAAAGCTGTTCATAGCGTTTATAGAGTTCCCTTACTACCGTGTCTATCTTGTCTTCGTCTACCTCGCTCGGAAATTTGTCATTCGCTTTTAGTAACGCTACCCGATTTTCTATCCTTTTCAATTCTTTATGTGAAATCTCTAGATTGAGGTCATCGGCGGCATCTTTCATCAGCATGAGCGTTTCATCATCATCCGCGATAAACTCAAATGATTCTGGCATCGTGTCGGTCAATAAGTTCAGGGATTCAGTATGTAAAGTTGAAACATGCGGTTGAGCATCTTTCAGACCGCCAAATTCCTTTAAACGTTCAAGCATTTCATTTGCGGCTTTCTTTGTAAAGGTAATAGCTAGTATTTCATCTGGATGCACTTTCTTTTGCGTGATTAGATACGCAACGCGGTGGATTAGAACCTCCGTTTTACCCGTACCTGGACCCGCGAGCACAAGCAGGGGACCGCCCTCGTACCTTACCGCTTGCTTTTGCTTGGGCTTAAGATCGTCATAAGAGACAGGCAAACAATCCCCTTTATGTTAGACTGTTTCTAGCGTGATATCATTTTGTCATTCCCAAGAGTTTAAACCAGATGGTAAATTCATCCATACCTTCAAACGGATTAAGTCTGGGAAGTTCTCAGATAAGCTTCTCCAGTAATCGTTTACGCTCCTCCCCCAGGCACGGTCGGCGCGGCGGGCGGGGGCCTTGAGTTCGCGGTAGTTCATGTATTCTCATCTAGGAGTCGCTTTATCTCTTCGATATCTTCTTTCGGCTTTCTTTTGAGCCACCTCATCAACATCTCTGTTTTCTCGATATCCCTTCGAGAAAGCTCGTCAATCAACTCCTCCCTGAGCACCCTGTTTTTGAGCTTCTCCAGCTCGTCGATAACGACGTCGGCAAGCGTCTGGACAACTGGCACAACCTCGCTCGCGCCGAGCTCACGCACCCTCCCCTCATCGTGGGGAACCAACGTCAGCACGAGGGGTTCGGCCTTGGTCTGATGGATCGCCTCGAGCGCACGTCGGACCTCGAAGGGGTTTGAGGTTGCGATTATCACTATTTGCGCGTCTTTGATGCCTGCTTTTTGGAGCACCTCCGGCGAACCGAAATCGCCCACGAAAGCTGGAAACGCCCATTTGAGTATCCCGATTGAGCGCTCGTTCTTGTCCACCACAGTTACCTTTTCTCTTTCCCTGAGCCTGCTCGCGACCTCGAATCCAACATCGCCGCAGCCCAGCACAAGCACCTTTGCCACGCTCTTCACCCCCAATATATGGGTAAAATTTTCCAACTCCTTTATTTCACCTTGACCACCCGAACTATGGGTGGTCTGTTCTTGGCGAAAATGCGCGAGCCGCATATGCAAATCATCCTCTCTGGAAGCTCGCCATAGGGCTTGCCGCACTTGAAGCATCTATACTGTTTCCACTCTTTCAAATCTAACACCCGTTCCCCAACCGATACACACTTTGGTAGAGAGTAGTCTGGATATAACGGGAGAAAGTCTTGTGTATTCCCAGTTTTGTTGCCCACTTTTCGTAGACCGGCCCCTTTTTCTCACGTAGTTGCGTCCATGCTTCAATTACTCTCGAAGTCGCGCAATTGTCACAGAACCCGCGCCACGATAACACTTCGGCAGGTTTTCTGCACGAAATACACAGCTTCATTCTTACCACCCCCAACAATACCTCAATTTTTTCCAAAAAATCAAAAAGGAAAAATTTATATCCCATTTATCTCAAATATCTCAAAAATGGGATGATTACTGTGAGTAGAGTGGCTGAGTATGACTGGGAAGCTTGGGAAGATGAGGACCGAGCGTGTCATGAGAGTTCTAAGCTTTTTCGGTTCTTTAACAAAGCGGATGCTAGGTACCACAGGTTAGAATTAATTGCCACGAATGAAGAGCTTGACCAAGAACTTAGGAAAGTGGCCGAGCACGAACAGTCAGAGATTTTAGACGAAGTTAAGAACAAGATAATCAAATTTTTGCAAAAGTACGGAAAATCTCCAGTTCTAGATGTTGATCCTGAAACCAGAACAATTCTCTGGGGGTTTCGAGGAGAGCTCTGTCAAGTTATGAATAAAATCAAAACTCGTTCAAACTTATTAAAACACATTCAACAAGCGATACCAAGGCTTTTACGGGGCGTCGCGTTGGAAACACTCGCGGAAGCAATTAAACCCCATAGAGAAGCTAAAGCACGAGGGGAATTATTATCACCAAAAGAAGCGGCGAGAATGCTAGGAGTTAATTATAGAACACTTTGGAGGTGGGCCAAAAAGGAAGGGAAAATTCGGTACATCGAACTGCCCTCGGGTCGTCTTCGGTATTACAGAGAAGAGATTGAAAGTATTCTAAAGAAAAGAAATTGAAATCAAATATTTTGTTTTTAAGGTTCTATAAACGGGCGCGGCGGGCGAGGGTCAAAGCATCGCAAATACGTAAAAGAAATTGGCAGGGAAAACCGAGCAACCCCAAAGCCCCACCACCAGGGCTAGGGTCCCTTTTTCGGCCGCACCGTCCCTTTTTCCAAGGCATTAGCTCCGCGCGGAGGGCTCGCCCGCGGCCGGGCCCCCTCGAAAGCCGGAGACTGACTTCCCCCCGACCCTCGCTCGGCCGAAAAACCTCGAAAGTGATTAAATCTCGCTTTAGTCGCGCTTGGGATCGGGAGTCCTAGAAGAATACTAGAAGAGATATGGAAACCCCTTTCGTTCTGAAGACATGCTTCTGGCTTTTTAGTAAATGTGCCAGCCATTTTTGACGTATGGTGCGGGGGATAGCCTATGAACTACTTTTAGAACCCCCAAGGCATCTTGGAGGTAGATATCATCATTCTTCATCTATAATCCGAATTCTGCCTCGCAAGTCCTCTAGATATTTTTCGGCCGCACGCTCATAATCTGCTAACTTCCTAGGGTCTAATGGGAATGCATCTGTTAGAAATTTCGCTAGACCGGATACTGAGTACCCCTTTTGGACAAAAACTGCGATGTTTTTACTTGGACGACTTTTAAAAGCCATCCCGATCTCATTTCCAACCCAACCCGCTTCTCCCCCAGCTTCGAAGATATGAGAAGTGAGAATTTGAATAACACAATCAGAGCTCATGATTGCTTCGTCTATTTTGTCAATCGTGGGTCTAGCTTGGTAAATCTCTTTTAGCCATATTGTATTAATCTCCACATTCTCCGCTCTGTTTCTTACCCATGCAATCAATTTGCTGGCTCTATCATTAAAGCTAGCGCTAATAAATGCAAGAGGCCGCTTTACCTTCTCTCTTATTTTCGAAGGAATGGTTATTCTTTCTTCTTTGAGTTTGTCTATCCCTTTCGCCGTTATTTTGTAAAATGGAAAGGAAAATGGAATACTGACAAATGAAAAATTTATCACCCCTACTTTTTCCTCGATTAACCCAACTTCTTTTAGATAATTTATTTCTCTCTCAAACTTTTTTGGATTCTTATTTGATAATAGAGCCATTAACCCGCTCTTTCTCAATGACTTTGGGTATTTTCCATCGAGAAGATTTAAAATTTCGAGATGATATTTGTCTAGTTTCATAAATTATTCCTCCTCTGTTGTTGGTTAAAGCTCAATATTTATAAAAAATTTTCCGTTCATAAATAAGAAAGCTAAATTCCATGTTTTTTAAATATGGACAACATTTCGCCTGCTAGTTTTTTTGGTTCTCTCTCTAATTCCTCTTGCGAGATTTCGAGTTCATCTTTCACTATCATTATTCCCTTAATTTCAAGGCCTTTCACAAAAATATTGGCAATAGCTTCCACCTTTTTCACTTCAACTTGTCTCCCAGTCTTTCTTTCTAAAATTCCTTTTATGAGTACTGCTATTTTTTCTCGAGATCCCATAGCCGATCCTCCTGCTTCATCTTTAAAACGATATAAAGAAGTTCGTTTATCAGAAATTGTTGTGTTTTCTCGCCAATTGTTGCATCCCATTGCAACATGGCAAACTCGTTTAACGCTTCTCTTGCGAGCTTTTCTTCTTCTGGAGATAATTCTAAGTGGCTTTTCATCAACTCAGAGAAATTCTCAGAATGAAGTAAGCTCGGATTTTTTTCTATTCGTAAAACAAGTTCCATTTCAAATTTTTCTATAACATTTTTCCCTAACTCTTGGATTTTTCTTGTTACTTCACGAACCTCTTGAAAAACCGGAAGTAGAAGGTGAGGGGATAATTTGACTTCTGGAAAAGCCATAAGTTGGGCTGTTTGCTTTAGATTTTTCCAAGGAAGTGCTATACTTACAGTCGGAGGCTTCTCTGGCGGAGCATAATGAGATGTAAACAGATTTACGTTCCCCCAACAATTTCTAGAAGTTTTCTCGCATGCGATTCAAGTTCTTTACCAAAGGTTATTTTTTCGCTTGATGGTAGCTTCTCGATATTGTGCGGTAACTTCGCAATTTTATAGAAAGTTCGCATCAGATCCACGAACTCTTTTTCGTCTAACTGATAAAACTGCGCACCCAACTTTGTCCATGCAGATACTGCTTCTGGACCGATTAGATCTGGTAAGTTCGAATATTCTGCCTCTAATTCCCCAATCTGGATAATGAAATGTGCAAACTCTAATAAGTATTTAGAAAATCCTTTTAATACTGATTTGATATCTTCTTGCATCGCTCCAACACCGCCGATATAAAGTTTTTTTCACGATGATATAAGGATAGCTGCCAGACGCGCTAACAACTTTTGATAGATGGTGCGGTACTAGGGGTTTTAACCCGGATTTGTGCCCTCCGGGAAATTTCCAGAAAAACTCCGTGAAAAATGTTTAGATTACCTCTGGATTCCTGTGGTGCGGGGGTAGGTTTAAGCTACCGTTTGAATCTACCCGCGAGAAAAAGGAGGAAGAGCGGGGTTCTCGGTGCGTTCATTTGGTTTTCTTCAGGTGCTCGCGCATGGCGCTTTCGATCTCTTCGCTCGTCTTCTTCGCCGTCCCGTGCTTTCTCGTCACGAAGGTCACGAAGTCTATCCACAGATCCTCGTCTACGAGTATCGTCGTTTTCCGCTTCGGCACCTGACTCACCATATAACAATACAACCGTAATCCTTATAAACCATTCCATACATATGGTTATACGGTTATATGGGATAATGACGGTAAACGGAGGTGGTGCGGATGTGTATTGAAAAAATCAACCCGCTTGCCTGGCTGAGGCGCAGGGGGGTGAGAAAGTTCGAGCGCGAGTGGAGGATCGTGAAACTCGGGCGCATCTGTCCGGGATGTCTGGTTCCTGTAGAGGTGTCTTCCCAGGAGGTCGGCAACAACCTAGCGGCGACGGAATTCAAGTGCCCGAAATGCTGGAGAGTGTGGGGTTACGTGGAACAGATCCAATGCATCAGAAGAAAACCCGCTGACCTGCGCCCGCCAAATGTCGGGTGCGGGGCCAGGGCCGAGCCCGGTGAGCCAGAGGTGATGTACGGTTGAGCCATAGGTGCCTGGCAGGCGCGGATGGAGAACGTGCGAGTTCGGAGGTGAACCCGGTGCTTTCCAGTTCCTTACCGCCCAGTATCGATTTTCAGAATCTCGGTTATCAGCGGAATCAATTTCTCTCCCTTCTTGGTCAGGGCGTACTCAACGCTTCTTTGCTTGTCCTGGAGGACTTTCCTGCCGATCAAACCAGCTGCGTGCAAATCTTGAGTTCTCCTCATCGCAGTCGTAGCGTTGCTGGCGATCTTCACAATCTCGTTAAACTTCAGCTTCTTACTTTCCAGCGCGAGCAAAATCTCCACGCTTTTCGACCGAGCGAGCGCCTCGATGATTTTTCCCATTGGCTGCCCAGTCGGTTAGATATTTGTTGGAAGGCTTTAATTAACGTAGTTACAAATTCGTAAGTGGTATTACGATGTTGTTATTGAAAGGAGTGGGTTTGGGGAAACCGTTGTTCCCAGCAGCGCTCGTTGAGAAAGTCCGTTGGGCGCCTTTACCCGAGCGCCTTCAGGAGGTGCCTCCCCTTTTCGGTCAGGGTGTAGACGCGCCTCCTGCCTTTGCCGGCGGCCTCCACGAGCTCGCCCTCCCTGAGGTCGCGGAGGTGCTCGTAGACGGACGAGAGCGATATGCCGAGCCTCTTCGCGAGCGCGTACCCGTGGACTGGGCCCCTGCCGATCTCCCTCAAAATTTTCTCCTTCGTCGAACCGAGAATCCCCATGCCGCGCCCCGGTGGGACTCGGATGCGTCGCACAAATGCCTTATAACAGAAAAATCCGATATATTGAAAAGGGGCGGATGATGGTGATTGTGTGGAAGAGCGGCTGAGTGGTCGTACCGTCAACTGGGGGAAGCTTGCTTACCTGTTAGTGGTTTTCTTCGGCTGCACGACCATAATCCTCTTGCCTTTCCTTGGGCTGAGGGGCATCCTCTCCGTCGTGCTTTGGCTCGTGGCAATCGGAGCGGCGGTGGCCGCGGCATCGTGTTTCCTGTTGGCCCCGTGCTTCGTGAAAGCGAAAAAATTCGACAGTCCCCAAAAAGAAGTTTCACGCGCGCTGGAGGACGTATCCAAAGCCGCAGGCCGGAAGAACGCACCGCAGCTCATGCTCGTGGATGTTCCAGAAATCAACGCTATAGCGTATTACAGCGTTTTTGGTTCAAGGGTCGCCGTAACCAAGGGCTTCGTTCAAAGCTATCTCTCGGGCGCCATCAGCGAAGCGGACGTGAAGGCGGTTTTTGCCCACGAGGTTGCCCACCTAAACGGCAGGCACCCCCTGAAGACCTCGTTTGCGGCGTCTTGGGTCGTCATCACAGATTATGTGTCGAGCGGACTCATAGTTGCCGGATCGGCGTTTTCAGTCATTGCCGCGGCGACGAGGAAAAGCTCGTACGCGATAGCGGCGTTCGCCTCCATCCTTTTCGGCGTTATTCTCAAGGTGCTTGCCAAGATAGCTTCCATCGTGGCTTTCCACTACCAGAGGACCATCGAGTACGAGGCCGACGCCGGTGGCGCCGAGGTGGTCGGGAGGAAAGGCATGGCATCAATGCTCCAAAAGATCGGGAGACTCAATCAGACTATGCGAAGCCCCAAAAAGCTTTTCGCGCCGGAGAGGTGGACGACGCCGCCCACGAACAGGAACTGGCTCGACAGGCTGTTCGACACCCACCCCGCAACCGAAGCACGCGTCAGAAAATTGTTGACAGAATCTGTGCCGCACGAAAAACCGAAACCAGGCCAAGCGTTGTCACGGATGGTCGAATCAGTCTGTTCCGGGTGTGGAGCGAAGTTGCCTGAAGGTTCGGGTTTCTGCCCGTTCTGCGGTGCGAAACTGCGAAGGAGGGGAGAAGGTTGAAGGTGTGCCCAAAGTGCGGGAAGAGATTTCCCGACGAATACATGTTTTGTATGGAATGCGGCTCAGAACTCGGCGAGGGCATTACGAAGCCCAAGGGGAAAACCCAGGTGTCAAGCCGAGGAAAGGGGGAAGCAAAAGCGGGCAAGGCCAAAGAACCCACCCTCACGGTAGCTCGGCCAAAAGCAGGGCCGGGAAACGAGGGGATGACGGGAAAAGCCAAGGGGAAATCAGCTAAGATCAAGCCCGAGTCTGTAAGCGTCAAACCGGGAGATAAAGAACTCGCAAAGACCGCTATCGAAGGGTTTTTCAGAGAGCTTCGCGGCGACATAACTGCTATGTTGCCCTACATAGACGAAACGACATTCGGCTACCTCGGTAAGATCCGCGATGCCAAGTCGTTCAAAATTTTAACCTCTAATATATTCCCAAGCAAGGCGAAAATAGACAAGGCGGTGCGGGGACTCGGACGGCCGGTCGAAATATGGGAGATAACTTCCCCGCGCAGAAGGGGGCCGCCAGTACGCATCCTGCACGAGAGATGGGTATCGGACGGGAGAATTTTCGTGGATATTGGAACCGACCTCAAGTGGAGGGCCTTGGGCCACACCCAGCACACAATCCGGCGCGACTCTGCAAAAGGCCATAGGACAGAACTCGATGCTTTCAACGAGCATTGGAAAAATGTTTTGGCGGGGAGGGCCAAAGAAAGCTTCGGGGGGCCCGTAAATCTCCAGCACATTGTCTACCCAGAGAAACCCGAGCGCATCACGGCTCTGCCCCCTGTGAGGGAAGCCCATTGGAAAGCCAGAAAATCCGCCGAACGCGCGACACGCGGCGAGAAAATTATCGTCCCTTCGGTCGGCCGCCGTCCCCCCGTTGGGAGGCCTGCCGGGCGCGGACCCGCCGGGCCCAGGGCCGGCCTCAGGATGGCATGGGAGAGCGTGCTCGCGGCCACTGGCCTGACCTTGCTGATTTCCAGTTTTCTCGTATCGTACGGACTGATCGGGAAGGCCCCGGAGCCGTCGAACGTAGCTGGGGTAGCGATCCTGATGGCGATAGGCGTGATCCCAACGGTATTTTGGCAACGGGGATCCAGCGACATGGTCAGGATAGGCGGGGGCAGCACGTTTGCGGCCGCTGGTCTCGGTCTGCTGATTTTCAGTTTTCTGGCGACGTATGGCCTGATGTGGGAAACGCTGCAACGGGCGAATGTAGTCTGGCTGGGGGCCATGATAGCGGTCGGCGTGCTTCTGACGGTGACGGGAATCCCGATGATACACGAGCTCGGGGACAACGCCAGGAAGGCCTGGGGCAGCGCGTTTGCGGCCGCTAGCCTTGGCGCGCTGGTTCTCTGCGTCCTCGTTGCACACGACTTGATGGGAAGGGCTCTGCAGTGGGCGAACGGGGTCTGGCTGGGGGTCATGATAGCGGTCGGCGCGTTCGCGGCGTGGGAGGGGTTCCCGCTCGTGCTCGAGCCAAAGGACAGGATCAGAATGGCCTGGGAGGGCGCGTTCATGGCCGCTGGCATCGGTACGCTGGTTTCTTGCGTCATTCCTGTGCACGGCCTGCTGAATAAGACGTTAGAAACGGCGAACGCGGTGGCCTGGCTGTCGATTTTGATAGTGATTGGTACGTTTTTGCTGGCGAAGGGAATCGGGCTGGTGCGCGGGTGATGCTGGCGGATGAAGACGGGCCTGCATGGAGATGGTGAGGAACACGGCTCAAGAGACGGTCCGGAAGGAGATCATCTGGTGGCGCGTCGCCTTGGTTGTCGGAATCGTCATAGCAACAGTTATAGCCGGGGCGCTCGTGCTGCTCAGGCGCGGCCCGACGCAGGAGGGACAAGGACAGGAAGCTCACTTCAGCTTCTCGACGGATTTCGATTACGATTTTTGGACGAAGTACAAACGGGTGAGGGTGATCGTGGAGGACGAGTCCGAGACGACGACGGTCGCCACGGAGACTTTTTCCACCGATGAAATCTGGGGGAGCTGGCAGCCCGGCCAGTTTCTCTGGCGTGATATATCCCTTGACCCGGGGAACTACACGGTCGTCTTCGAACACGAAAACAGTGCCGTGCCGGACCTGAAGATCGCCGCCACGTTCAAAGGGAGGGAAAGTTACGAGTTGATCGTTGACACCGGTGAACAATCATTCCACGTGCGGGGAAGTGATTTGAACTATGATCCAAATTATACTCCCCCGCCGTCGTTCTCGACCGGCATCAACGCGTGTGCGGTGGAGTGCGCGCCGAGGTTAGTGATCCGTCTGTATTTAGAGAGTAGAAATTCGGGCTGGCATGGTGTACTTGAGGCGGAGGAAACATTGAGGTGAGATGGTGCGGCGGATACTGATATTTGCAGTTACTGTAGTCGTGTTGGTCGCCGGATTTGCTGGCGTAGTTAGGGCTCAATCGGCTCAAGATGATAAGGCTGCGCTCAAACAAGCGTTGTACAATCTTGACATGTCTATAGATTCACTTAGGAAAGGAGACAGTGATGGATCCAAGAGTTATTTAAGCAGCGCTCAAAAGATTTACCTCGAAAATCTTAATCTTGGCGGCAGAATTGAAAACGTGGACAACGCACTCGATAATCGCATAAAGGCAAACTTCATCTCACTTTCTCAGACACCTGTTGAAGAGGACATCAGAGCTCTTCGCGCGGATGTTTCGCTCGCCGCCAGCAAATTGGGGATCTCGATTCCTGAAACTCCGTGGTCGTTCCCGTGGTGGCTTCTGCCGGTCGTCCTAGCTGTCGCGCTGGCGGTCGGGCTGGTCGCGTACCTGAGGCGGAGGAGGCCGAGGCGCGCGTTTAGGCGAGTGAGCTGATGAAAAAGTCGATACTCGCATATGCCGCGTTGGGGATCGCTTTCGCATGTGTGCTCGGTCTCCTGTCCTACGTGCAACGATATTCGACCACCGAAGGTTTGTGGCTCGACGCGGAGAATGTGTGGTCCGAAAACGAGTACATCGGCTTCCCAGTCAACCCGAGCGATATCGCGAAAAACCCAACCGACAACGCCGCCGCAACGGTCTGCGGGAAACTGAGCGTCTCGGGAAACGACTTCTTCCTGCTCGACCACAACACGAACGTTTACGTGACCCTAAAAAACGCGGAAAATTGGAGGGACTGGAACGGCCGGGACATCGCAGTTTTTGGAACGGTGCGCTGGATCCCGCCTGTCAGATAGGAATGCGAGATGATGAAAAAACGAACGGGCCTGTGTTTTTTGGTTGTGGTCGTGGTGCTGGCCGCGCTGGGGCTAGCGGTACATTCAAACTCGAACAGACACGCGACAGGGTTAGAAAACACGATTCTCTCAGATAGGGCTTCTTTGAGTATTTCAGCAAGCCCACCAGGAACGACCTCTTATAAAGTGGATGAGAACGACCGGTACGTTGTTATCTATCCGCGGGTGGTCGGAAACGCGAGCTGGAACGATAATGTGTCCGGGAGCGGATCAGTAACCATAACAACGACCGTGGATGTAGACGAGGGCCAGTATCATGTGGAGGGATCGGCAACTACAACAAAAACGGTTTCAAATGGCGAAGACTTTGCCGTAGATTACCAAGTGGGACTAAGTGTGCTTGGGGCAAGGTTAGGTCGATGGTTTGATGTAACGATAGATGCTCATTTGTTGGCTCCAAACGGTGCGAGCGCGGATGCGCACACGCAATATCAAATATATCTATACTGGTGAATAGAACACCGAAATCGGGGCGCGCATGGACGCCAATGAAATAAAGAAGCCCATGGCGCTTGCGGCGGTGCTAATGATCTGAAGAAGAAGACGAAGAGAAGTGCAGCCTGTTCGCAAAGTTCGCCGCTCCAAAAGCGAGGTGAGCTGATTCGCACCTCATGATTTTAAGCCTCAAAATTCGAGTAGTCTATGGAGGCACAAGGGTGGATCAAAAAGGGATTGGAACGAGTATAATAGTAAGTGCAATATTTGTCATCATTGCTGTGGTTTTTGGGTCTTATTTCTTGGTGGTGTACCCTAGAACTAAATCTAATGGCATTACCACTCCGTCGGAATTTACACAAACAAATCAGTACAGTCAGGGCGGGTATACATATACATCCTACTCTGGAAATGGCACGACCCAAGATGCTCTGAACACGTTCAAGACGCAGATGCAGAGTCAAGGCTGGATCTACGAAGCGGGGGGAGGGACTCTCGGCGGGTATTCTGGTGACCTATACGAAAAGGGAGACCAGATGGCAGTAGTTTCGGCCACGCAGGCAAGCGCGGGCCAAGTCGGGGTGATGGTTGTAACTGGGACCAAGTCCGGAGGAGAAGAACCAACATACCAGCCCCAAACAAGCGGTACCATATCCAGCGCTCAGGTGTCACCATCAACTGTTGAAGAAGGGGACTCAACAACAGCTTATGTGGGAGTGAACAATACTGGCGATACCGATACAACTTTCCAAGTGGAAATGACTTCTAGCTTAGGCACGGTTTCCAAGCAAATGTATCTTTCAAAAAGCCAATCGAGCACGCTGACGCTCGACCTAACGCCTAGCCGTAGCGATTCCAGCATTAGTTTCTCGCTTTACGCAGATGGAAAGCTTCTCGACACGCGGACATCCTCGATATCGGTTTTGTATGCTGATCTTGAGGTAACGCAATATGAATTGGATAGTTGGGGGCGGGGGGAGGATGATTTGCCGACTTGTACCGTTTCAGCAAGCTTTACCGTTACGAATAATGGGACGGGACCCGCGAGGAACGTGAGTCTGACGTTGGATGTTGAAGGAACGCCGACAAGCTTGGGCACAATCTCGTATTTAGGGGCTGGACAATCTTATCAGGATAACTGGTCGACATCTTTGGCGCGGGGATATAAGTACATTGGAACCGTGCCCTTCATAGAAAAATGTTATGGGGATACGCAATTCAAAGCCGAAACTACATTTACCTCAGCGACAGCCACTCGCTCGTTCAGCGTTCCTTTGTATAGAGATTACTACAATAACCCAGAATACATCAGTCTCTTCATCACGCCTAACGATCCATATGTCCAAACTATCCTTCAGGGAATACTTGAAAACAAAGCCTGGTATGACCTTAATCCAGATTGGGAGGAAATTAGGGATTGGGTTGCGAGCCACATAACATACGCGTATGATAATGAAGTGCACGGCGGAGATTACATCCAGCTGCCCCGCGAAACTATCATGCTTGGCCATGGGGACTGTGAAGATTTCGCTGCCCTGCTTGTTAGCCTGTATAGAGCATATGGAATAAATTCAGGCGACGTTTACGTGGCTTTAGGTAGACAGCCAGGCGAAGTCCTCGGGGGGCATGCATATGTTTTCTACGACACCCATCTACCAGTAATCGGCTGGTGGGTTATAGAACCGCAATATGGTGGTTTTTTAATTGGAACTATCGCTGATTTGTTTACTAATCTGGCATATGAGGAGGAAATATTTTTCAATGACGTGAATTATACACACACGCTCGAAAATCCTATTAACATGATAGATAGTCAATGGGTCGTTAGTGGGCAACAGAAAACCTCTTGTCAAGTTGGGGATTTGGTTCAAGCATATGTAACTGTAAATACAGAGTGGGAGTTGTTAAACGGGACCCTCACCACCGAAGTATGGAAAGACATTAGCTGGTGGCCCGACGAGCTTTGCGCTCAGGGTTCCTTTCACATTAGCTTGTCTAAAGGGGAAAGTCAATCCATATCTCTCACTTGGTCTCCAAACCAAGCAAGCGGTACCGGAGGTTATTTCGGTGTAGGCGAGCTTTCTGGTTATTGTATGAGAGTTCTTTTCGACAATAGGGAAGTCTGGGTCATGTCAACCTCGTATCCGCCGAGCCTAAGGGTGTATTAAAAAAGGGAGCGCGCAAAGGTTTCTTAATTTCCCCACGGTTTTAAGCTAGGAAAGTCCAAGTGATTTACTGAGGTTGAACGTGAAAGAGCGAGGAACAGGCACGGGGGCACTTGCTGGAATAATCGTGGTCATCGTCGTCGTGGCCGTCGTTGCTGGGGTCGGCATCTACGTTGCAACGCGTGGCGGTGGCGGACCTGGAGGCGGATCAACGGCTACACTTGTCTCCATTGCCATAACTCCCGTCAATCCGAGCATAGCTGTGGGAAACACCGAGCAGTTTGCAGCCTCCAGCACATATTCTGATGGCACAACTCATAACATAACAACGCAAGTCACCTGGAACTCGTCCCATACATCGGTGGCAACGGTTAACAGCAGCGGCCTTGCCACAGCCGTTGCAGCAGGTACTGCAACCATCACTGCCACCTCAGGGAGTATCTCGGGGAGCACGACCCTTACGGTGACCTCTGGTGGCGGAGGTGGGGGTGAATCTAGTGGACTCTCGATTACCTCATGTAATATCAGTTGTGAAAATGTAAGTTATGATGCTGGGTACTATGGGGTCTTTGTTTTGAGTCTATACGTACGAAACGACGGGAATTCGTCGGTCCCTATCTATACTCTTGATGCTTATGAGGGCGGGGGAATCATTGTGGGCAGTCAGGACAAACCTCAAAATTCGAAAATTATTTGGGAAACCTTTTCAGTAGACGGTGTGCTGGTAGGTCCGGTAGGTCCTGGATATGCATCAATCTCTCCAGGTCAAACAACACACATAACTGCTTCATCAGAGTATAACCTCACCACCGCAGGGTTTGGGTCTAACGAAACATATTATCTAACTGTTGTAGTTGGAGGAGGCACTATGTCCTCCACTTTTCCTACAGTTTTAGCAACGACGAGTGCTTCGGTACATATTCCTATTTATTAGGTTGGGCAAAAGTAGGCCAGCCAAAAAATCTCAATCGCGCCCCTTGAAAACAAAACAACGGTCGTAGCAACGGCAAAGGCACGAACGAAAAAAGGGATAGCGGGAACATGTAAAAAGTTTCGCCAAATCGGTATACATACTTATTAGAAACGTACTCCCGCAAAAGAGACGCGGTCAACTTAGTATACCTTATTAGAAATGTACTATCAATCTGACTTATTAGACTTATTAGAAAGTTACTCTCTAGCAAGAGACGCGGCCGACTTGTCATGACTTATTAGAAAGTTACTCTCTGCGTCTCGGGGATTTACATCTCTTTTTCAGACTATACTCCTCACATCGAAAACTGTGCTGTTGAAAACAATGACGTCGGCATCTCCCTCGAATTTGCCTCATTTACCACCATAGCGAACTGCAGCGTCAAAAACAACCAGTATGGCGTTCATCTCTCTTTCTCACCCCACAATTGGATCCAAAATTGCATCATCGAAAATAACCATTACGGCATCGGCCTCTACGACTCTTCGGAAATCGAGGTCACTGACTGCACTTTCCAGAATAATGCTATTAACATTGACCCTGAATCCTCCACAGGATTGTTGCTGATCGTCGGAATAATCATCGTGGTGACGGTAATCGGAGTTACAGCGGTACTCTGCGTGAGAAGAAGGCGCCTGAAAAAGGTTAGAAAACGCGTGCGCCGCAAGAGACGTGGACGCCCGCGAAAGTGATTTTACCAAAGGCGTGAAGGCGGAGCGGAGCCGCATCACGGTCACTATCCTCACTACCCGCGGCGGAGCGGAGCCTTCGCGCAAGGCAAAAAATTAAAAAAAAATATACCCTTGAAGGGTAATACACGGGGGACGCGGCTGTTCTCGGATTTAGTATACCTTTGGGTGTCTCTCCGTGATTTTGTAGTGCTCTTCGTCGTATTCGCGGAGGATGTACCACCCAACCACCCCGCGGCGTGGGACGTAGATCGGTTCCATCGCAAGCGTCCCCGGCTCTATCAGAAGGTGGCCATGTGGTACGATCGTGTGAAGCATTTCACGGAAGTGCCCCATCACGAGAATGTTTGGCTTTGCGCGCAGCTTCGCATAGGCTTTCTGAACCGGGAATAACGATGCATACGAGTTTTTACCTCTGCCGTGCATTGCCATCAGCGAAAAGCGGTTGCCGAGTTTCAGTTTCGCGACCTTTCCGTAGTACGTCGCGTTCGGTATCCGTTCAGCCAGTATTCTGAGGGCATCGTATCCCGACCTCTTCTTCATAGTCTCTTCGTTCACGCCGGAAATCATGGAGATCTTCGTCCTAGATGGGATTTGCTTCAAGTATCCCGCGGCCAAATCGATCAAGTCGCTCTGTTCGGATCTGCGTACGAGTCCCTCCAGGATGTTCCCGCATATCAGGACATCCTTCACCTTTTCGTGCTTCACGCTGGCGACGAGTTCGCTGAACACCTGGTCGGAGAACTGCCCGCTTCCTATGTTCCAGTCTGCCGTCAAGAGTCCTGGCAGTTTAAATTTACCCATTTGGCGCCAAGTCTTTTTTGGATTCATGTCCTATCCCCTCCATTGAGTTTTCTCGTTCGGGCATAATCTCCCCGCGCGGCCCCTATCACCGTGCGGATCATCGCGTTTGGACGTTCATAAACTTAAAATCAGTTCCCGAGGCCGTCCAAGACTTCGGGATGCCCTCCTTAGTCGAAACCTCACCGCCCATCGTTCACTTACCCGCTTGGCAATACCTCACCTTCTTGGGTGAGATACGATCAAGTAGGCGCGAGTGACTTGGCTACTCAATCGGTTTTCCCGTATCCCTAGGGTTCACTCCCACCTTGGTGGCAAATCGCAAAAAGTGGTGGCGAGACCTTGAATCAAGCGCATCGCTCAGGACACATCTTCAAGGGACATCCCTAGAAAAGGTTAGCCTCCATTAAGAGAAGTTTCCCATGCAGGGTTTCGGTGCGGACAAAGTCCACAGTTTTTGATTACATTTATACTTTTGTCATATCCCCTATTTAAAGCCTTGCATCGCGCGGTGGGACACCGCTGGGACACAATCAAATCGCCTCAAAAACCGCTTTTACGCGGTTTGGAGGAGGGTGGTTTTGAATTATGGGACACATGTGTCCCATGTGTGTCCCATAATGTGTCCCATGTGTGTCCCATGTCCCATGCTTTCGTTTCCATTTTTTATCCTCTTCATGGGCAAGGGGCGGTGGCGGTGCGGGGGTACGGTGCGGCGGCGCGCAAAGGGCTTTTTAGGTGGGGCGCAAGCAATCAAGTGGGATCGGAATGGATCGAAGAGGGATAGCTCCGTTAATTATCGTGGTCATAATCGTCGTCGTGGCCGTCGTGGCGGGGATCGGCATCTACGTGGCCACGCGAGGCGGCGGAGCTGGCGGAGGCGGCGGCGTACCAGGTGGTTTGTCTTTATACCCAGAGTCACAGAGCTGGGAAATCCCAAGCAATATTAGAGAGAACATGCCTTCAGGTGTAGGTATAAATTATGCGGGGTACACCGTCAGCCGCGCAAGCGTTCAAGACGTACTGAATTGGTACAAGGGCCAGATGACGGGCTGGACACTGGAAGTTGAAAATATGCCCGTCACGCTTCCTGGCGGAGCGGAAATGCGCGCACTAATTTACAGGAAGGACAATGATGCCGCTGTCATAGTTGCGGGGAGCGGAACGGGACTTCCCAGCACATGTTACATCCTGCTTACTGCACCGTGGTCAATGTTCGAGAGTGGCGTTGACTGATCAGCAATAAAAATATTTTCACCTGTCAAGGGGTACCGTTTCTAATATTGTCCAGGAGTGGGCGGGAACATAGGTCTGGATAAAATCAGAAGAGTATCCAGCGTTCATCTTCATCATATTCCACATCAATTTGGCTAATCCACTCAATGTTGGAGACGCAGTCGCTGCAGGCCAACAGCTTGGAACTCACATTGGCTCACAGACCATGTCGGACATAGCAGTCGGTGTAAATACTCTGAGTGGCTGGAAGTTGGTATCATACTTCGATGTAATCACTGATTCTATATTTCAGAATTATCAGGCACGTGGTGTTAGTTCGGTCGATGCTTCCAGCAGCGTCTATGTCGCTGGTATCACATCTGGCGCGCTCCATGGGCAGACATCCTCGGGCGATGGTGATGCGTTTCTAATTAAATTTGTGCAGATCGTGAAGGGGGTTGAGGTCTCGACCGCTTGGATCATCCTAGCCGTATTGATCGCAATCGCTGCCGCATCGTTCGCGTTATATAGGAGAAGGCATAAAGCGCGAGTTCGGAGGAGGCGCCACAGGCACCACTCACACGTTGTGAGTCTTGGATTACGGCCCGACATCAAAGTTTCAAGATCTCTAAACAGCTGATTATCTCGGCTGCTCCTTGCCTAAAATTGCGCGAAAAGGTTTCGGTAGATTCAAACGGTAGCTTAAACCTATTCCCCCGCACCATAGGTCAAAAATGGCTGGCTATTTATTTCGTCAAAAGGAAAACAAAAGGGGAAATCACATATGCACAAATTTGGTAGAAAAACGATTTGCCTCGTTTTGTCCGCGATAATTGCCACGGTTGCAATAGCTGGAGCCCTAGTTTACTTGGGAAAGGAAGAGGGAAGGATCGAAAGGAGTTTTGGATCAAGTTTTGAGGCTCATCAATATCTGTGGGGGAAGACCCTCGAGGAGGCTCAAGTAGATAAGTACAGTAAATACGCGATATACGCAAGCCGGATTCTCGCGGTAAAACACCCTGAAGTTTACTTGCAGGGAGATGCCATCTTTCTGAAACAGATAATGACGACGAGCGGTTACAGAGCAGTATATTTAATTGAGAACATAGACGATACCCGCTATGAGCAGGCGCTCCTCGGAGGCCCACCCTTTTCTTTTAAGGATGTAGAACTTGAGTCTTACGAAATAGTTTCTTCCTCTCAGCTCTACCCAGAAAATTATCCCTTATTTGCTTACTTGGACATGCGTTTGTTCCCCATTGCTACCACTCTAAAAACATGGGAAAATGAGATCACGCAATTAGAGCTGGGGGAGCAATTTTACTTCAGCCTTAAGGAGAATAGGGGTTCAGCCGTGGGTTTATACATAATCTACTGCGATAACGAAGAAACTTATCTGTACGATAACGGCGAACTCACTTGGATGGAAAATCTAACAAAAACAGGAGTAATCAGAGGCAACCCTATTTTGATTTTTAACGAAGAAAATGTTTGGTATCCATCGATGGATAGAGACGACACGGCTAAAGATCCCATGCTTAACCATATCGTGGAAGAATATTCTACCGACATTCAAATCCCTCAATTGACGGAATTTGAGGAAAACGCAATCGAGACCTTGAAGCAAATAACCGAGTTGGAGGGCGAGAACCAAGTTTTAATGGCGGCGATAGCAGCGGTTCATAACGAGGGGACTGGGCGCAGCATAGAGGAATATTCCAAATTTGAAACTGCTTGGGAGGAATTAGGTCTCCCATCGTATGCCCTAGGTGTTTTTCAAGAAATTTACAAACGAGCTGACTATCTCAGCCCAATCACAGCATATCTAGCTTGGATCTCCGGGGGGCACGAGGGAAAAGATAAGATTGAGGCAATCACCGGCGAATATCTGAAATATGCTGGTTCCCCGACTTATAACTACAGCTTCGCTTGGGGTCATATCTGGAACTGTATGTTGATTGGGACGACGATAGACGAAAGCTATCGAACGCGGGCCGGCCACTGCGTCTGGCAGGCGGCAAACATCTCATCTGTTTTAGATGCGCTGAACATAAAAAATTACATAATCCAAATTCTGTTTCAAAATTTCCACCATATCGTGTACCTGCCGCAGTACGATCTAATCGTGAGCAACGGGGCCGTTGTTTCCAATATAGAAAATAGATACTCCTATCTCGGTATCAGCTTCATTAGCTCCGAAGGAAAATGGGCGCATCCAAGACTGTACACTTATGTTGGTACCCTTTCGCCAGAGGAATCGGTAAATGTGCTCAACTTTCTGAAGGGGAAGATCGATGGGGGCATTGAGTTTAGAGGCATCATGGGGACTGGTTCTTTTGTATCGTGGTCCGAGCTTATTTCAGGGCTTGAAAATGAGGAATGGGCTCCCTTTGAATTGCCTTAATACCTTGAATAAAGGAAGAATCTTAATGCTATGCATATACTAGTAAAAAGGGGCGCGAATCCCCTCCCCCGCATTTTTATCGGTAAACTAATCGTCGAACCACTATGCATGCGCTAATTTGTCCATTTTGGGCGGGATGTCATAAAGCCTTTGCGCGCCGCCCGATGAAAATGCGCGCTCAATGAATTAGGGCTGACCGATAACGTAGTAATACATTTGCTCAAGTTTCTCGTTTTTCATTAGGAGATATGCCGTGATCATGCCGCAGACCATTGTAATCGCGAGATAGATGATAATCTCAACTTCTTCTCCCTTTGTTTTCATAAGGAGATAGCCACAGATGGTAGCTACGGCAACGACAATAACAATAATCGCTATTACGACAATTGGACGTATTCTCTTTTTTCTCACTCGCCTACCTCCGCCTTTAACGCCCTCGTTTGAATACGGCCCTTGCGCGTCGCTTGCCAGCGCCCACGATATCATTAACACGACATAGAATACACTCAAAAGTCCTAACCCCACCCATACAAGGAATATTTCTCCTGCTAGGGCACTCAAAGTAATAAAAATGATTGATACTATAAAGCCCAAGAAGAATAGCCCAGTTGATTTTTTCATTTAGAGCCCCCTTTCTCCTTCACGCGCCTACCTCCGATTGATTACTTGTGCTCCTTGCTTAAACCCATAATTAGCCCTTCGCGCGCCGCCAGCTTGCCGATCCTCGGGCGCTCACGACTCCCCGCCGCCCCGATTTCGGGCACTTCATAATCGAGACAGAGAGTAGACTTCCGATTATTCCAGTTAATAAGTGAAGGCGGAGCGAAGCCGCGACGAGCAACCCAACAGAGGGGGATGATTAAATCCCGTTTTTTGGAAGATAAGAAGAAACCCTTTTCGGCCGAGACGAATGTCGAGGCAGCCGACCGAGAGGGAGGTTAGAAAAGGGGTGTCCTGCGTGAGCGAGCAAGAGGGGTGACCACCAGCAGCAGGGAGCACTACCGGCGTGGCCCCCCAAAAGGAGAGGATAGGGATGACTACTCAAAGGCTTCGGCGGGCAAGTTCGAGTGCGGAATTCTCACGCCCTGAGGCGATCCCGTCATGCGGATGTTCCAGGCTCGCAAGAGGCAGCTCCGGGTCTGTGGCTCTGAGAGGAATCGAAGGTGGGTGACCGAGGGCACTGACCGACGGAGCCTACGGATAACGAGGAACCGCACATTCGCTTTTCGTGAACGTTTTGTGAAAAAGGTTCTTCGGCTCGGCTGGTGCTCGTGATCGGCTAGCTCGCGCAAGCCCGGGATTTTTTATATAGTATGATGGTATAGAATAGTTTACAGACACTCGAACCGGTGGCTGAGATGTCGGAGAAAGCACCAAGGGACAAGATTTGGCGATGGATGAGGCGGCACAGGATAGCCTGCGGGATGTTTGTTTTGCTGCTGATAGTCGGCGGGATATGTCTTGGTGTGTCGCTGATCCTCTCTCCGCGGACGAACGTGTCGTACTATACCGTGATCTCCCAAAGTATGTACCACGGCGACGATTCGTGGAGGGATTACTTCACCGATCGGGGTTGCGATACCTCCGCCTTTCCCCTTCAGGGCGGGTTCGAGCGGGGCGATCTGCTGACTATAGAAGGTGTAAATCCTTTGACGGACGTGAAGGTCGGCGACGTCATCGAGGTTAGTATGCCCGGTCAATCGATACCTTGGCTTCACCGCGTTGTGGCGATAACTGAATCCAACGGTGAGATATACTTTACAACGAAGGGCGATAACAATCCATATGTTTTGCAGACTGAAAATTGCATCTCACCGGCGCAGGTCCTCGGCAAGGTGGTATCTGTTACCCCGAGGCTGGTGATGGCGATAGGTTCGAGGTAGTCGTTGCCTCCTGCGTGTCGCCTGCCGCTCTTGCGCTGTCCGCCCGGAGGGGACCACACAGCCTGCAGTTTTAAATATATTGAAAACAGATGATAAAGTGGCGAAAATATGGATATAGCATATTTAATAGCGGGGATTGTGATAGCGGCACTAATAATCTTCTTGATTAAGGCATTTCTCACAGGAAAAAGTCCCTAACGAGTGCCAGGCCTATTTTGTCACCATCAAGCCCAGCTTCTCCAAGCGCTTCTTCAGGTGCTCCTTCCCCTTCTCCGATACTGAATAAATGTGCTGTCCTATCTTTGGGTCGAAACTCTCGGTGATCAACCCGCGCTCCGCCAAGCGCCCCAGCTGGACGCCCAGGCAGTCCTCTCCGACTACGCACTCGTCGCAGACCGGAAGGTTCTGGTATTTCCCGAAATCTTGGCATGACATGTTATCTCCACTCTTTTATTATCGATAGGGCTTTATAAGGGCGAAACAAGCTCATATTCGCGCCTCGGTTTTGGTTTTGGGCTTTAATCTAATCGAGCAACGTGAGCAAGAGCCATGAGGGGTCGTCCTTCCCCGTGCCCTCGAACCGGCGGTGGGGGGCGAGTCCGTGAGGATAGATAGACATTCATTCATACATTCATAGCTACATTCCCGTTGGCGGGACTGTGCGCCTGATCTTCGAAGTCGTAGAGAGGGGGCGCGGTAAGTCCGGGGGGGTTCGAGACGCGCTTTCTCCTGCGTTTTCCGTCGACTACGACAGCGTGAAGATCTCGCGCAATGGCCAAATCTCGTGTTGCTTCAAGCGGGCCCACGTGTCCGGGCACGCGTCGGGGCGGGAGCTCGAGGAGCTTATCAGTAAAATCGCCCCGAAAACGCTGATCCCAATCCATACCCAAAACCACAGGGCATTCGAGGGCATTGCGAAAAGGATATGGAAGAAATACCGCAAGCGCATCGCCGTTCGGAAGCCGGTTGTGGGAGCCCCAATCTCGGTTTGAAAAACTGTGGTTTTTATAGCGAGTCGGAAAGATAGTTTCGAGAACATGCCCACGTGTTCGATCTGCGGTAAAGATGTCCCCGCGGGGAAACTGCTCGTGTGTAGCGAGTGCGGGAAGACGTGCTGCGAGGAGTGCGCCGACGATTCGATGAGAGCGATCGGCCTGTGCTCGGACTGCGAGGAGACAATGGAGGCCGAGGACGACCTGGACGCGGAGGAGTGATAAACTGTGCTAGGAGAAACTCATATCAGGATCGCTGAGGAAATCGGCCGGGGTTCGCGAGTTTCCTCACGCCTTTTGGTGCCTGCCCCGGGGCAGTAACCATCGTACGTTTTGGGTTTTGGGGTAAGGTAAGGGGTAACTATTTAAGTAAAAATACTTTTAAGAAAACTTTTTAATCTCAGCCGACGATATTTAATCACCCGTCTATGCCGTCGCCTCGTGTGCGGAAAAGTCACACAGTTTTGGGTTCGGGAGCGACCGAGACGGGTGCCGCGGGGGCCAAAAGGAAAAGGTGATGAGAAAATGCCGGCAAAAGATAACCCTTTAAATATTACTTTCGGTGACCTCTCCCTCCGAGAAAATCGCTTGTGCGGGAACGACCGGTAGAGAATTGGTGACCGCGATGGATAACAAACCTTCGGCCGCGGAGAACAATTTAATAGTGACTCCTGCGACTGTGAAGCGGGTTGCGAGAGCCGGTTGAGAGGGTGCGAGAAATGAAACAATCTGGCCAAGTTCCAGAAAAGTTGTTATTCTATCTTGTTGGTTTTCTTATTGCTTTGATGGCTTTTAGTTTCGTTTTTGACCAAGGAACCAGAGCAGGAATTCCGAACGAAATCTCATACGTTTTTGCATTTCTCGCCTTCGTTGCTGTTTTGGCGTTCTTTATTGAGGAACTTCGAGTAGTTATAAAAGTTATTTTAAAGCCGCTGGCGCGGGGTTCTTGAAATGGAGCAAGTCGGTTTAAGAAGGCGCGGGACGGCGGTAGCCGAAGAGATATCCACGCAGCAAACTTCAGAACGGACACCGGCCCAGGAAGCCGTTATTTTAAACAAAGAAAAATTCATCCAAGTTTTAAATAAAATCTGTGCCTCAAATGATTCAAGTTCCGTCAAAAACAAAGTAACTGCGTTGAAAGGCGTTGTAACCCGCCGCACGGCCGACCGAGGCGGTGTCTTGAACATCGATGCCAACGGAGACACGGTTTCTCTGCGCAAGGACGTCTTAATTTCTGAACTCGATCAAATTTTAGACGCCCAAACGGTCGAAAGGGCAAAATATTACCTCCGGCGATTGAAAAACGAAGTCTGGAAGATCAAGACCGGTAAAGTCAACGATATAAATCTCCTTCGGTGGAAAGAATACGACGAAATTCTAACCGATAGCCTGTGGGTGCTGGACAAAAGAGATACCTCCGGCGCTCATCTTGGCTGGTACTGGGGAAACTTTATCCCGCAGATCCCGCACCAGATGATCCTGCGCTACACCAAAAAAGGCGAATGGGTTTTGGATGCTTTCGTGGGGAGCGGGACGACTTTGATTGAGTGCAGGCGGTTGGGCAGGAACGGCATCGGGATCGAATTGAACCCCGAGGCGGCACGGAAGGCAAAAGAACTGGTCGAAGAAGAACAAAATAAAGATGGCGCGATCACCGAAGTGGTCGTCGGCGACAGCAGAGAAATAGGCTTAAATGCAATTTTGAGCAAGCACGGGATAGACCAGGTACAACTCCTCATCATGCACCCCCCGTACCACGACATAATTAAGTTTTCAGAGAGCGAGAGGGACCTTTCCAACGCGAAAAATACGGAGGAATTTTTGAGGATGTTCGGCGAGGTGGTTGACAACGTCACTCCGTTCTTGCAGAAAGGGAGATATTTCGCCCTGGTGATCGGGGATAAATATTCCAAGGGTGAATGGATCCCCTTGGGCTTCCGCTGCATGGACGAAGTTCTAAAAAGGGGGTACTCGTTGAAAAGTATAATTGTCAAGAATTTCGATGAAACAAGGGGAAAAAGAAACCAAAAAGAGCTCTGGCGGTACCGGGCCCTGGTCGGCGGATTTTACATCTTCAAGCACGAATACATCATGCTGTTCAAGAAAAGATAGGAGGCAAAGCTCGTGCCGTTGTTGAGCCAAAAGGAAGTTCTGAACCTGAAGCTCAGTTGCATACCCTTGCCACAACTGGAAAAGCTGGCTTCAGATCTGGGGATTTCCAACACGGGGCGGGCAACGGACATTATTAAGAGGATGGTGAGCGCGCAACCAGACGAGAAAATAGTCGATGGGTTCATCAAACAAGAGTACCGCAAAAAAATCCACGCACGGAGGGCGGTTATCTCTGATGAAGATTTAAAGAAAGAGCTGCTGAAGGTAAAGACGTTTTCTTGGGGCGTGGTTCAGGGACGGTTGGATCAGAAGATACAGGCCGAGTACGTGAGGAAATTCGTGAGGTACGAAGACTTGTTGAAAAATGTCAAGGCCAAACTCCACGACGATGTGACGAACTATGTGATTTGCACTTGGTTTAACCACTGGACGACCGTACTGATCGAAGAGCACATCGGCCTCCATCCGAGAGTGGTTCCTACCATCAAAAATGTATCGGGAATCGACATCTTCTTCGACGGCCAACCGTTCGACTTGAAGGTGACCTATCTGCCGCGTGGGTACGACCCTGGTGAAGCCATAAAAAATCCGTCCGGGCTGGCGGTCTGGATGTACGAGAATCAAGGGGCCCAGAGGTTTGGGGCCGACAACCGGCTGTTCGTCGTGTTGCTGGATAAAGGTGACCCGGAGAAAAGCTGGGAGTTGAAAAGAGATTTTGACCTTGTCTTTCGGGGAGTGGATAATTTCTTCGGCCAGGAGGCTGTTTCCAAGAAGGACGAGGTTGTCTTCACTTTTGGTAAAAAAACATACACGGCGGTTACTAAGATTTTGATGATAACCAAATGAAAGGCTCGCCGGCGGTCGTTCGTTTAGTCCGTTGAGATTACCGCTAGGCACCAGCAACTGGTAGCAACACCGGCAACGGCAAGGCGGGCACGAACGAAAAAGAGGCAGGGGATATGTTTAGCTCGTCGCGAGGGTCCGAAGATCCGAAGGATTGGAGGGGAGCAGTGCCCGATTGTTCGCATGGTCAGGGGAGGCTCCAACCCGAAGCGACGAGCAATGCCAGGGCTCTCGCAGGCGTGTTGAGCAGGATCCTCCCCCTCAAGCCCCATCGCTTCCGAGCCGAGTGTCCGGGAGGTGAGAGGACTGCTGGAAAATGTCCGACTTCTCGCGGGGGTGAGGGAGCTACGCGTCGTGTGGTCGGCGCGGTGCGGAAGCCCGCGAGGCCGAAAGAGGAGGCCGGGAGGTGAATTTCGGCCGAGCTATTACAGCGAGCGAACGCAAGTGAGCGAGTCAGGACAGGGGGTTGAACCTGTTCAAAAGGTAGGACTTCCGAGGGTCACTTCATCACTTCACTCGGTCACTCGATCATTGGCTCGCTCGGACAGGAAAAGCGGGGCGCGCAGCGCGGCAAAAATTTGAAAAAAAAAATAGTGTTCTAACGGTAATGAACGGGGGACGCGTAGGCTGGACACAGGTGGGACACAGGCGGGACACAGGATGGGACACAGCGTGGACACGGTCGGGATACTGGGATACTTTCGACGAGATACTTGCCAAAAATAGGGGTTTTGACGATAGCGTCAGCTCGAGAAATTCCAAATGCACTCTCAGTGCCACCCCGAAGGGGACAGGTTGTTACACCAAATATATATCAGATGAACTATTATATAAATTTTTAACGAACGCCCGTCTCGGTCGCCCCTGCAATCAAAACCGTGTGACTTTCCGCACCTGAGGCGACGGCATGGACGGGCAATAGGACTTCGACGTGTGAGACTAAAAATTTTTCTACGAAACCTTTGAAAGTTTTTTTATTTAAATAGTTACCCCTTACCTTACCCCACTCAGGCCCCCGGCGGGTGATTAAATGAAAAAATGGGCAAGAAGAGGCAAACCCCACCATTTTTAGGCCCCCAAACCCAAACGGCGCGAAGGGCTTTAAGCCATCTAGCAAAACTAAAATGGGGTACATGTGAAGATTCGGCGTTTTAAAGGCGCATTGCTGCCGACCTTGATGATAGCTTCAATTATAGCACTAACAATAATACCGCTCTTATCCGCAAGCCTGGTGCACGCTGCTTCGACCTCACATGCCCCGATCTCCATCAACGGCAACACTCAACTTGCTGCCGCATCAAACGGTGGAGGAGACGGAACCGCTGGAAATCCATACATCATCGAGAATTACGTCATCAGCGCATCGAGCGCAAACGGCATCGTCATTCAGAACACTACCGCATACTTTATCGTCCGAAACTGTCTGGTCGAGAACGGCGGAAGTACTTACCACGGAATCTACGCCGGAATCTACTTGGACAACGTGGTTAATGGAAAAATCGAGAACAATACCTGCTCGAACAACGGCGACGGCATCTCCCTATGGTACTCGCCCTACAACAACCTGACCAACAACACATGCGAAAACAACACCTACAGCGGCATCTCCCTATGGTACTCGTCCTACAACAACCTGACCAACAACACCTGCGAGAACAACAATACTGGCATCTACCCAAGTGGTTCTTCCAACGACAACCTAACCAACAACACTTGCTCTAACAACACTTGGAATGGCTTCTTCCTAAATGGTTCTTCCAACGACAACCTAACCAACAACACCTGTAACAACAACCATAATGGCATATCCCTAAATGGTGTTTCCATCGACAACACGACTGGCAGCACTTGCGAGAACAACAACCTAACCAACAACACCTGCTCTAACAACAACATGAATGGCATCCTCCTAAATGGTTTTTCCAACGTCAACCGGACAAACAACAACTGTAACAACATCCTGACCAACAACACCTGCGAGAACAACAATTATGGCATCTACCTTGGGGGCTCGGACAACAACCGTATCTATCACAACAATTTTATAAACAACTCAACTCAGGCCTATGACAACGACGCGAATTACTGGGACAACGGCTACCCTTCGGGAGGGAACTACTGGAGCGATTGGCAATCCCCTGATGCAGACAATAATGGTATCGTGGACAACCCGCGAACAATAACAGGCGGAACCAATCAAGACCATTATCCTTTAATTGCACTGTGGACGCCGTCTTGGACTCCGCCTTCAGCTCTAACCAGATGGCCGCTGATCGCAGTAATCGTTGGGGCAATAGTGGTAATCGGTATCGTGGCTGTAGTCTACATGAGAAGGCGTTAGATTAGAAATTGTTCATGACGTTTAAGCGCGCATTTTTCTAACAACCACGGGTCGATAACTCGTGCGTGTGTTCCGGTCACTCCGAACCTGTGCACCAGTTGATGAGGCTTTTAGGGGACTGAGTAGTCGCGGCGATATCTTCCGCTGGGACGGGGCGACCAGGAAGGGAGTATTACAAAAAATGGGTGGTCCCGCGGGGCCCAAGTCGTGCTTGGCTTGATGTGCCCGTTCACGGTTTTTGGGCTACACGGCCCCAAAGTTTTAGAGCCAAGCTACCCCACGACCCCAAAGTAAATGATGTACACAAAGTTAAAATCATGGTGGTCTTCGCAACTTGGTATAAACAAAATTATTAAAACCAAATGAAGGAGTGCTGAGCTAGTACATTGAGAACGTCATAATACACGTGATACTGGCGTGGGAGCGCTACCACTTACACTGCGCCCCCACGGTCTCAAGCCTCTGCGAAGTAGTTGGCGATTTTCCCTATGGGTTTCTTTTCCATTCGCCTCGCCAGTTAAAATTTAACCCCGAAGTGTTGAAGGAATACCATGCTAAGACGGCGCATGAAAATTATAGGAAAAGATAGAGGTTAAAAAATGCAAGAAGAAAAAATTAAGAAAGTCGTTAGGAAGAGATATTCAAAAATAGCCAAAGGAGGCGCCCGCTGTTGTCCTACTTGTGCCCCGTGTGGAACTGATGCGGTGGAACAAGCGAAAAGAATCGGTTATTCCGAAAGAGAGCTCCAAAGTATACCCGAACCTGCTATTATGGGTTTAGGCTGCGGCGATCCGACAGCTCTAGCAGATTTGAAAGAGGGGGAGATAGTTTTGGATCTAGGGTCAGGTGCGGGAATTGACGTGTTTTTGGCTGCAAATAAAGTAGGGTCAAAGGGTCACGTTTTTGGAATCGATATGACAGAAGAAATGGTTAAAAGAGCCAATAAAATTGCAAAGAAATATGGATACGAAAATGTGGAATTTAAACTTGGAGAGATTGAAAGCTTGCCTCTTGAAGATAATTCGGTTGATGTAATCATCAGTAATTGTGTCATCAATCTTTCTCCAGACAAATTAAAGACATATAAAGCAGCGTACAGGGTTTTGAAGCCTGGCGGGAGGATTTTGATTTCTGATCTAGTTACGGAGGGTAAATTACCGGAACACATTAGAAAAAACCTCGAAGCTTGGGCGGGATGCGTTGCTGGAGCGTTGGAGAAGAAGGAATATTTAGACACAATAAAAAGAGCGGGATTTAGAGATGTCAAAATTATTTCTCAGAACACTTTTCATAAACAAGGGCTACATGACACGTTGGCTGGAAAAATTACAAGTGTAAAAGTAAAAGCACATAAATCGTGAAAGATTTGAGCTGGGTTTGAGCAAAAAAGGCACACAATTACTTGCCTAAACGGCCATCGTTTAGAAGTCGAATGCTTTATGGCAAACTTTTGCAAAAGCTTCTTCAGGCGAAATACTGAAAAGCGGACTGGGGGCATGATTTATTGAAACCCACAGGAACGCCCGATTTCAAGGGCATCTCCGTCGAAGAAACAACACGCCTATTGGAGACTTCGACCAACGGCCTCACGGGCACCCAAGTCAATGAAAGGTTAAACAGATTCGGGTTCAACGAGGTGGTGGAAAAGGAGAGTAACCCTGCCGTGGACTTCTTGTCTCGCTACTGGGGTCCAATGCCTTGGTTATTGGAATTTGCAATGGCGCTTTCGTACATTTCGGCTCATTACCTAGAGCTCTTGGTAATTTTCTCGCTGCTCACGATAAACGCATTGATAGGATCCTGGCATTCTCGCAGTTCTCGAAAAGCGCTGGAACTGTTGAAGCAGCGGTTAGCGGTCAAGGCAAAAGTCCTGCGAGACGGAATGTGGTTGACGTTACCGGCAAAGGAGCTAGTCCCAGGAGACGTAATCGCCATTGGTCTCGGCGACTTGGTGCCAGCTGACGCCAAAATAATAAGCGATGATGAAGTTACCATGGATCAATCAGCTCTTACCGGAGAATCTCTACCGGTAGAGGCTCGCAAGTCCGACATTGTATACTCCGGCTCCATAGTAAAGAGAGGGGACGCGAAGTGCGTCGTAGTCAGCACTGGAGCAAAAACGTACTTTGGCAGGACCGCAGAACTTGTGAGAATAGCCAAGCCCAAATCTCATCAGCAGCAAATAATGATGGCCGTCGTAAAGTACAGCATGTTCGTTGGCATAGCCGCGCTGATTTTAATTGTTGTATACGCTGCTCTACTGAGCACAGAAATTATGACGATAATTACATTTGCATTAGTTTTCCTGATGGGATCTGTCCCGGTGGCGTTACCGGCTGTTTTTGCAGTGGTCCTCGCGGCGGGCGCAATTGAACTATCGAAGAAGAAGGTCCTTGTAACTAAGTTGAGTTCAATCGAGGACGCAGCATCCATGGAGATACTGTGCCTGGACAAGACTGGGACAATCACTCAGAACAAGCTATCCGTTTTCGATTACATACCTTTCTCGGAATTCAAGAAAGATGACGTTGCGCTCATAGCAAGCCTGGCATCCAGAGCTGAAACCGGAGACCTTATAGATATCACCGTTATCGAACATGCAAAAGCTGTTGGCGCCGAAACGGCTGGATACGAACAGATTTCGTTCACGCCTTTTGACCCGACAACGAAGAGGTCGGAGGCGATAGTCGAGCATGAAGGGCAACGCTTCAAAGTCGTCAAGGGTGCCCCGCAAGTGATGGCATCAGTATGCCAAGAGACGGATCCAGAGTCCTGCGGTAAAATTAATCAACTCGCGCTTGAGTTGTCTTCAAAAGGTTACAGAACTCTGGCGGTAGCTAGGTCCCGAGGAGCCGACTTCGACAATCTTCAGCTCGTGGGCCTGCTGCCGCTGGCCGACCCTCCGAGGCCCGATTCGAAAGAAATCATAGAGGAGCTAAAAGGGCTGGGCATAGCAGTAAAGATGCTGACTGGAGATAACATCGCGATAGCCAAGGAGGTAGCCAAGCAGGTTTCCATCGGGGACAAGATCATCCGAATGCCTGATCTGAGAGGACTAGGCGAAGAGGAGCAGTCGAGAATCATAGAAGAAAACGATGGTTTTGCCGAGATATATCCTGAGGACAAGTACAGGATCGTCAAACTCCTGCAATCCAAAGGCCACGTTGTCGGGATGACCGGCGACGGGGTGAACGACTCCCCTGCATTGAAGCAGGCCGAAGTCGGCATAGCGGTGAGCAACTCTACAGACGTGGCAAAGGTCTCGTCGAGCATAGTCCTGACCGAGCCAGGAACGAAAGGAATCATCGACGCGATAAATACCAGCAGGCAGATCTACCAGCGCATGCTCACGTGGGTGCTGAACAAGATCAGCAAGGTGATTCAATTCATCGGATTGCTGGTCCTGGGCTTCTTCTGGTTACACGATCTATTGCTCACCGCATTGGGCATGGTTTTGCTGATATTCGCAAACGACTTCGTGACGATGTCGCTCGCGACGGACAACTCCAAGAGCACGACCAGCCCGAATCTGTGGAACGTCAAGAACATCACCTTGGCATCTCTCGTAGTGGGGCTCTTACTCGTAATAGAAGGCGGCATCGTTGTTCTTGTCGGCACGAGTTACTTCCGCTTGCCGCTGGCCGCTCTACAGACCCTTGTTATGTTGGCTCTCGTGTTCACAAGTCTGTTCAGAGTTTACATCGTGAGAGAAAGAGGGCGCTTCTGGTACTCGAGGCCCGGCAGGGAGCTTCTCATATCCAGCATCGGTGCAACAGCCGGATTTGCACTGTTGGGCGTGTATGGATTAATCATTCCGCCTGTCACGGCGCTGGAGGTTATTTTTGTCCTGGCATTCTCTGCCGCGTTCACGTTAGCCATCGATTTTCCGAAGTACTATGTGTTCAGAAAGCTCGGTCTGTGAAAAAGCAGAACTCGAATGTCCACACTATGGTGAGATCCCAAAATCGCCGCGGACAACGGGTGCTAAAAATACCCATTTCTTGCCCAATTTCAGCACGTGTGTTTCGGTAGATTCAAACGGGGGTTTAAACCTATTCCCCCGCACCATTTTGGTGTCGTTAACTTATCCCTGTTTTGAAAGGTAGTGTTGCCCGAAGGTACCCGCATGCAAACGGGTTCGAGTCCGACGCTAAATCGCGATTTTTGGCCCATTCGTTAACTTCCGAGATGCGCGGCGAATAATTTTAAAGGTCGAACGCACGGATTGATGTGCGGGGGCAGACATGAAGAAAAAATCATCGTTCTTGCTTGTATTGGCGCTCTGCATGGCGCTGGTGCCGCTCTTGGCCTTTAACGCTCAGCCAGCGGTCGCCCAAGAGGTTCCCGAACAGCAGCCGCTCTGGAGCTACACGATTGGCTCCCCCGTTGGCTCGGTCGCGATCTCCTCGGACGGGAGCTACATAGCAGCCGGGAGCTGGGACCACAATGTCTACCTCTTCTCCCGCGACTCAAGCACCCCGCTGTGGAGCTACCAAACTGGTGGCATGGATCGCTCGGTCTCGATTTCCTCGGACGGGAGCTACTGGACTGGTTACTGGGGCGACAGGGTCTACCTCTTCTCCCGTGCAGACAACACACCTCTCTGGAGCTACGCGACTGGTGGTTCTGTCATTTCGGTTTCCGTGTCCTCGGACGGCTCCTACATAGCGGCTGGAAGCGCGGACAACAGGGTCTACCTATTCTCCCGCACCTCGGGCACCCCCCTCTGGAGCTACGAGACGGGCGGCCAGGTTTTCTCGGCCGCGATCTCCTCTGATGGGAGCTACATAGCCGCCGGGAGCAGGGACAACAAAGTTTACCTCTTCTCCCGCACCTCGAGCACACCCCTCTGGAGTTACACGACTGGGGACTGGGTTATATCGGTCGCGATCTCCTCGGACGGGAGCTACATAGCCGCCGGGAGCGGGGACCACAATGTCTACCTCTTCTCCCGCGACTCAAGCACCCCGCTGTGGAGTTACACCACTGGCAGCGTCGCCGAAGTCTCGATCTCCTCGGACGGGAGCTACATAGCCGCCGGGAGCTTGGACAACAAAGTTTACCTCTTCTCCCGCACCTCGGGCACCCCCCTCTGGAGCTACGAGACGGGCGGCCAGGTTTTCTCGGTCTCGATCTCCTCGGACGGGAGCTACATAGCCGCCGGGAGCTGGGACCACAAGGTCTACCTGTTCAGCCAGGAACTCTCAAACAACAGCTCGGGAAGCGCTTCGCCTAGCTTTCCATGGTTAATCGCGATTGGGGCCATTGTAGCGATATCGATAATCGCGGTAATCGCCCTCCTGGTAAAACGGAGAGGTGGTAGAGAAGAGTTGCGGCCAGAAGAAGGAAAAGAAAAACCCAAGGTCAACGTGAAAATGAATTTGCGGGTGGGGCTGATAGCTGGTCTCATCGCTGTCGTAGTCATTGTGGTCGTATTTTGGAGCCAAGGAAAGGGTGGCGGAGGCGGCGGACCATTCGCCGGCGAGTGGAGGTCGCCATATGCATGCACATATTATGCGCTTGACTCCAGCGGGGAATCGTGGACCGAGTACACGGCGAATTTTTACCTGAAATTGCAGCAGAGCGGTGACGAGGTGTGGGCGGAGGAGGGATGGGTGGAAATCGTCAGTTACCGCACGGTGCCTAGTTACAGCCTTGGTTCTGATTTTCCCCCTCTGGTGCCCGTGCCCCATCCCTCTCAGCCCGGTGTTTACTCCGGCCCGATCCCATTTTCAGGGGGGACCTTTAGAAATTACGAATATCCGGGCGGGTATTTCAGGGTAACGGCTAGCGGAGACACGCTCACCTTTAAAGAAGGTGGAATGATTGGACCAACTTTAAACCCTGTGACTGTCTTCACCCTCACGCAGGGCGACCCAAAATTTAATTCAAGGGACACCCTTCGCGTCACTCAGATGACCGGCGAGGACACTGCCGAGCCAAACGCCATCGTGCTTGTGAAACAATAGCTTATAGAACTTGAGTTTTTTCAAGACAGCGGGGGCGAAAGAGAACCTTATTTTAAAAAATGAATTTTGACAATCAAAACTCCCTGAAAAAATGCGCCAGCCACTTTTGAGGTATGGTGGACCGGGCGGGATTTGAACCCGACCTTTTCGCGCGCCGCCAGAGGGAGGCTGGAACGTTTGGGGGTTGAGGGGGTTAAAATTTAAATCTGTCAATCAAGAATGGAGAGAGACTCTCATGAAAGATTCAGAAAAAATACTCAAATACGACATTTTAAAAAACCCAGAAAAATATGCTGAATATATCAGTATAAAAAAGATAGTAGCGGATTCAAAAGTATACTCTGAGGGTGTAAAAAGATACGAAAATAGAATAAGAAACGGAGACGATATAGGCACGATAATAGTCATAAAACATCCAAAAAAAGAGCTTTATGCTGTTCTTGATGGGCACCACAGATATTGGGCACAAAAAGAGATGGGGATTAAGGAAATAAAATGTGCAGTCATTCAAGATTATTTTGGTTTGCTATTCTCAGTAACAAAAGAGGGTCTACTACAACCAACAAAGGGATTCACAAAATACCTACGTGTTCCCTTTAAAAAAATTGAAAACTATCTATACGAATTTCTGCATAGCACTTGAGGTTTGCAGGGCTTCTTTTATCCCACTGGAAAAGACGAGCTAGAAAAAAAGCCGGAAGTAAAGTTAGTCGAAATAAAAAGCCCTTTGCGCGCCGCCAAGGGAAAATGCGCGCAAAAAGGGGGCCATGAACCAATGAAAGATTACTTTCGGAGGCGCGTCAATCCAAAAAGTTTTATTATTGTAAATCAAAGGAATAATCAGTGAAAACATGTATAAGAAAACATTGTTGATAACGATGATCTTTGCGCTTGCCATAGCTGGCATCGGAATGGGCTCCGCAAAAGGTTTGCCCAACAGAGAAACTGTGCCAGATGTCTCGATCTCTCAGAGTGTTAGCTTGGCAGCCACGGTGTCGGTTTCAGTTGAGCGGGCCTTGCTTCCAATAACTGACTCGATAACATCAGAGATAATCCAAGAATTACAGAATGCTACTGAAGATTTCTATAGTAAAATAACAACGTATGACGACAACTCCCTTGTAAACCCGGAGTGGTCGTGGGCCTCTGTAGGAATTAGTTTAGCGATTCTCGCTGTCCCCATTGGGCTGATTTATCGTAAAAAAATCTTGTGCTTGTCCCAATTGCCCCAGCCCTTCCACTTGGGGACATACAAACTCGCCTAATCCAGGTTCGAAGCCCTTGCGCGCCGCCCCATCACCTTGAGCCATCAAAACATTACCAACGGTCAAGAGTATGCCCCCGGCTCCAACACAATATTCATTCACCGGGCAGATTTGGAAGAACCATATCTATTGCGTACGCGTTCCACTTCCCCCAACAAGGCTAGCCCTAACACCGCGTTTTCC
>Ga0315280_10001373_pt1 | contig 42190 bp, 46 predicted proteins | sample YL17G06_40_MG_FD_203697 | JGI IMG/M metagenome (GOLD analysis project Ga0315280, IMG submission 203697) | Sediment microbial communities from Yellowstone Lake, YNP, Wyoming, USA - YL17G06_40 | ecosystem: Environmental > Aquatic > Freshwater > Lake > Sediment | place: USA: Wyoming | collected...
AATTACGTGAACATCCTTCCCAGAAAAAGTTATTTGACTAGGCGTAATCGCCACATACTGGGCACCCGTTCCAACAACAGAAGAAACAAGCACATTAGCGATAATCTCCCTATTTTTGGGATCCATATGAGTGTCATACTCGTCAACGGCCCTGAAGGGGGAACGAACGTGTTGTTGCAAAGCCAAAAGAAAAGCCATAATGGATGTGCTTCTCTCTCCGCCGCTTTGCGTATAGGCGTCGAGGGGAATGGGCTTCGAGCCCCGAAATCCAACGAGTATCTCAAGGCCCGCCACTTCGATGTCGCGCTCACTCATCAGCTGAACCTTTCCAGCGGCTTGAACTTCTGAAAGGATTCCGAAGTATCGGAGGTTAACGTGGTCCAGAAGGTTCTGAATTACGCCTTTCCAGGCTTCCATCCTCGTTTTCACTTCTTCCAAAGCCTTTTCACGGTTCTCCGCCACTAGGCAAGCCTTCTCCTTAAGCTCCAAGTAAAGCTTAGAATAGGACTCATACATGCGCTCAATATCTTCGGAAACATCGGCTAAGGCGGCTAGGTGCCCGTCTGTTATCCGCATTTCACCCAAAATTTCGTCTATGGCTTTCAAGGTCACGAGTCTTGGACCCGCTTCCTCATCAGCCTTTTTCACGGCTTCGTTAAGTTCCGTAACCGCGCCTTGAAGATGCCTATTCAATTTTTCCAGGGAGCTTGCGAGCACACTTTTTCGATAGCTAAGTAAAGCCAGCTTAATCTTAGAGTCTAAAATGTCGCCATTAATGCCTTCCATCTTAAGGCTTAGGCCATCCCCTTTCGCTTGAACATCCGAAATCCTTGTGCCCAGCCCTTCAAGTTGCTTGGCAGAGCTTTCAATCAGCCCCTTTAGGTTCTCCATCTTCACGTTAAACCGCTGAGCCCACGCATCTTCCAAATCCTTATAAGCCTCTTTAATTTCCGTCAGCTGGGGCTTTAGGTCAACGGGATTTAAGCCTTCATGAAGCCTTTTTTCCAATCCTTCTATTTTGTTTAGGAACTCTTGCATCCCTTTTTGGGAGGTTTCAGTCCACGACCTTATTTCTTCTAGGGTTTGATTAGCCATTGAGACATTCAATTCATGCTTCGCTTTTTCATACTTGAGGTTCACTCGCTCTTCGATAAGGGCTTGCCACTCAGCCTTTAAGTGTTCAAGATTTCCTTGAAGACCATTTAATTTCTGGTTAACGCCTTCGGTTTCATTTTTGATTTCCAGAATCTCTTTCTGTTTCTCCTCAAATTGCTCCTTTAATTCGGCGACCGTTCTCTCCCTTTTCGAAATTTCAGCCCACGTTAACTCCCGCTCAAGGAACCTCCTCTTCATGAGCAATTGCTTTTTCTGCTGATAGCGGTCGTACTGCTCCCTCCAATAACGCAGGGTTTGCTCAGCTGACTCTAGGAGTTTGCCAACCGACTCCTCCTCGCTCAAAATGCGGCTCAGCTTTTGCCTAGCCTTTAACACGTTTTGGCGGTAGGGTTCAAGGCCCACCGCAGCCTCCACCATTCTAAGCTTTTCCTGGGGAGAGAGCACAGTGAACTGCTCCACCATGTTCTGATGCATGATAACAAGCATGTTATCGGGGTCGATTCCAAACTTAGAAAGAAGCCTCAAAACCTTTTCCTTGCTTGCGTCCTTGTTTTCAAGCTCAAACCAATATTTTCCATCCCGCCTCAAAACCCTCGACAAACGAATATCATCCTTATTAATTGTTGGAACCGGCCGACGCCTCCCCCTAGGCGAATTATCCAAAACTAGGGTTACGCGGGCTAAGTCCTTACCCCATCGAATAAGGTCGCTCAACTTCTTAGACCGCTCCGTGTAAGATTGACCTAAAGCAACCGAAATTCCAAGAAGCATAGAGGATTTGCCAGAACCGTTAGGCCCACAAATAACGTTGACGCCTGGTTTAAGGGGCACTCTAGCATACTCGTAGGACATGAAGTTTTCTAGGATGACTTCCCGAATCAGCATTTGAAGCCGGGTCCCCGCAAAGTGATACTAGATGGAAAATGCTTCCTATTAAAGTTAATTTTATGTTTTTTCCGCTAATAGGCATACTTTTCATGAAGGTTACTTTCGCTTCCTAAAGAATTTGGCATCGTCTAGGTCGCAGACGTATTCAAAGCCCACTTCAACTAGTTTGCATGCCTCTTCCAGTGTGTCTGCGACTTTAACAGTGACAAAAGTAATAACCAAGTAGTGTGCGAACGTTATTGCCAAAACTTATAAATTCTCAACTCTGATATGACGCTCATGACAAGTTGAGTAGTGAGTATATTGGGAATGGTAATTGCAGAAGAGATTCTGAAGCGAATTTCTGAAATAGCCGAAATAAACGTTCTCGATGATGTATGCAAAGGTAAAACTCATGGTGTTGAAGAAAATGTGAAGATTGGAATCGTAATTCCAATTCTTGAATGTCTGAAATATGACAATCCAGCAGACTTCGATTTTGAGTATAGTGTTGGTCCAAAAAGCGCAGATATCGCACTGCTAATCGAAGGTAAACCAGTAGTCATAGTTGAATGTAAAAGCATTGAAGTTGACTTGGAAAATGTAAGAAGCCAGGGACTTGAATATGCAAGAAAGAAAGGCATAGATTGGACTTTTTTGACGAATGGACTGAAATTTCAATTGTACAAATCATTTATCTCGGGGGTTTCAGACGAAAGGAATGAACCCGTGTTCCAGACAACACTAAGGAATTTGCCCCTCTTATTTCCCAAGCTATTTGAGCTGATGGGAAAAAGCCAGATCAAGGGCATCGAGAAAAAAGTCGAGGAACGAATCAACTTCATTAGGAAGAAGATCACAGAAGAGGAATTCTTGAAAGAACTTCAAGCGTTTAAGAGGGATATTTTCTCTCATCTCAAGAAAGCCTTTGAAAAAAAGTACACGCAGGAAAAGGACTTTGCGGCAAAAGTTGACAATTGGCTCGAGACAAATGACATCAGCAAGGATTGGTCTTGGCGACAGCAATTTGTTGAGGACTCGGATTTTTCCAATCATGTTATAGAAATAGTAAGACAAATAAGTCTTGTTGTTTCCAAGACTTCTCTTTTGGAAAAATATGCTAAAGACAAGGCTTTTGCTGACAAGATAGATTTGGCGTTGCGTGAACACGACTTGCCAGTGAATTGGATTGACCGCCTTTGTGGAGAAGGGGCCTACGCTTTCATCAACAGACTCCTATTCATGCGTATGTACGAAGATCGCATATTGAGGAAAGAGAAGAAGGAATTGTCTGAAGATCTCCTTCCAATTCTCGGAAAGGCTTCCGATTCAACAACAATAGCAAAGATTCTTGCACTAATGTTTGCAAAAATGGAATCGGAATTCCCCGGAATGTATACCTCTCCTATTTTTGACGGCGTATTTATGTTGGAAATAGAATGGGATCCAGCACCGATCCGGAATATCGTAGAGAAGACGATGAAACATGATTTTTCATCTGTCGATAGAGACATTCTAGGTGAGGTATATCAGAGACATGTCCCTAAAAATGTGAGAAAGGCACTAGGACAATTTTATACGAGTCCTTCAATAGTTCGCTACATTTTCCATAGAATGACTGAGTATATTGCATCCAAATCAACTATACTTGACCCTGCTTGTGGGTCTGGCACATTCCTAACTCAGGCATATGATGAGATAGTCAATAGAAGAAAGAATGAAAATATTTGGTCTCCTTCAGATCAAATCGCCATTCTCAGCAACTGCATCTGGGGAATAGATATAGATTCATTTGCAACGCAGTTGACAACAATGAATCTGTTGATGAAAGATCTCAATTATCCGTGTGACATTCCTAATATTGTCACTGGAAATAGCTTGGCGGACAATCTAGCCAGATGGACATCCGGTACGAGTCAAAGAAAGAGGCTTTCTGGCGAAGTAGCTGCAGGAAAATCTGTTGACGATGTGCTGAAATTCGGAGTCAAGGTTGGATATGATGTTGTTGTAGGCAATCCACCTCATAGAATAATCAAAAAGAAACATCAAGTGTATGGTATAGCAATTCAGAATGACTTTCCAGACATCATCGAAGATCGAGTGAATATTGCGGCCTTATTTGTTAAGCGTGGGCTATCTCTTCTCAAACAAGGAGGAGTCTTCGCCATGATTCTGCCGAAACCGTTTGCTTGGAATGGTTCGTACAAAAAACTTAGAGACTATATCTCCTCCAAATATAAGATTATAGAAGTGACTGATTTAGGTAAAGCATGGGACGAAGTAGGCCAAGAGCAGATTATTTTGTTTGCGCAGAAAACAAAGAATGAACAGGACCTCTCTGGTAATGTTGTGAGAGTTGTATCCAGAATAGCAAATGTAGAACTTCTCGAATACGAGGAGTTCAAGGAACATTCCATTGAGCAAAAGGAATTCTCCAATTGGTTGGCTTTTCCAATGTATCTAAACAACCCGGAATATACTGAAATGGGAAGTATCTGGAAGAAGGTCTTAACGAACTCGATCCCTCTAACGGAAATCGCCGCAATATTCAGAGGTTACGGGGCTCAGAGTTGGCCAGAAATATCGAAGAAAAAGGAGAAGGATTATGTGGGCGTTCTAAGAGGAGAGTTTATCGGTAAATCTGGAATAACGGAAAGATGGAGTATAGAGATTTCCAAGATAAGAGATTTCATAAATCCAAACTCTCCAAGGCTAAAAGCTACCACAAAATGGAAAGAGCAGGAAATTGACAAGAAGGATGCCATCCTGAATAGGGACAAAATAGTTGCAAAACGCCTTGTTTCCAGCGATGTGAAGATAGACGCGGCTATGTGTCCCAAAAACATGCGCCTCCTTAATTTCGACACTATAACGAATATTGTCTTAATGGACGATGCTTATGACTATTGGTATATTCTCGGAATCTTGAATTCCAATCTTGCGAGAGTCTTCGTGCGAGATATTGTCTTCGTTCGTTCAACACTTACGATGGATTTGGATGAACCATACCTAGGTCAGCTACCCATAAAGAAGATCAAGAAAGCGGATCAGAAACCAATCGCAGAGAAAGCGAAAGAATTATCAAACATTGCTAATATAGTCTTCGAGACCGAACCATCGATTGAGACCGCTCATGACTTAATTGTCAACCGCCGTAGGATGAAACAGTTGAACGATAAAATCAACCTAGAGATCGACGAGCTTTATGGTTTGTCAAAGAAAGAACACAAAATGGTTGAATCCCTTGCAGAAATGAAGTTCTATGGACACATGTAATGATATTTGTGTTAATGGATAATTAAGCCTGCAAGAAAACCTATTGATTAACTCATTGTGAGGCACTTTTCTACGCGAGAAAACAACGGGTTTGCCGACCGCACAAAACAGAAAAAAGGGGAAGTTTGCGGGAGACATCGCCATCCTTCGCCTATTAAAGTTAATTTTACACCCAATTAACTTTCTTTTCCCAGATTTTAAAAATAGTTCCATACATACTTTACTGCTAAAAGGTGAAAACCTTGGTCGGTAAGCCCTTAGCCACAATAGTTTCGGCTGGAATGTCAAAGTTTGGGAAGCTGGAAGGCAAATATGCAAGGGAGATATTCGCTGAAGCCGCAAAAGAAGCCTTCGACAAGTGCCCTAAATTAAACCCTAAAAAGGACATTGGAGCGCTGTTCATAGGAATGATGGGCGAAAGCTACGAACATCAGGGCCATGCAGGGGCTACACTCCTCGACTGGATCGGTTTACTTCCCATACCCGCCACGAGAATCGAAAGCGCCTGCGCTTCATCTGGAACCGCCTTAAGGTGCGGAATTTACGCTATTCTTTCTGGCATGCATGACATGGTTATGGTTGGCGGAGTCGAAAAAATGACCCATAGGACTACTCAAGAGGTAACTGAGTTTTTAGCCATGGCTTCAGACTTCCCCTTCGAACAGTGGCAGGGAATAACTTTTCCAGGCTTATACGCCCTCATGGCAACGGCCCACATGCAAAAATACGGCACTAGTGAAGAACAGATGGCTATGGTAGCCGTGAAAAATCATCACCACGGATTCCTAAACCCGAAGGCTCACATGCAAAAAGAAATAACTTTAGAACAAGCCATGTCATCCAGAATGGTTGCTTGGCCCCTAAAACTCTACGACTGCTCCCTAATAACGGACGGAGCCAGCTGCCTAATTTTAACCAGACCCGAACTCGCCAGAAAATTCACAGACACGCCAGTCCACATAATAGGGTCTGGACAAGCCAGCGACACTATAGGACTATATGAAAGAGAGGAGTTAACCACCATAGCAGCGGCTAAGGCTGCGGGACAAGAAGCCTACAGAATGGCCGGAGTAAAACCCAAAGACATTGATGCTGCAGAAGTTCACGACTGCTTCACAATCGCCGAAATCATAGCCTACGAAGACCTAGGCTTTTGCAGTCCAGGAAAAGGAGGAACCCTAGTAAAGGAAGGCGTAACGTCCCTTGAAGGACAAATTCCAGTTAACACCAGCGGCGGATTAAAGGCGAAGGGACACCCTGTGGGAGCAACGGGAACAGCCCAAGCCTACGAAATATACTTACAATTAACTGGACAAGCTGAGAGGAGGCAGGTGAAAGACGCCGAAATTGGCTTAACCCACAACGTGGGTGGCTCGGGCGCCACCGCGACCGTGCACATTTACAGGAGGGAATAAGCATGGCGGAAACTCGGCCCTTCACAATAGAAAGTTTCTATACGTTCATAAGCGAAAAAAGGCTGATGGCAGCCAAATGCAACAAATGCGGAACCCTGTTTCTACCGCCTAGGCCCATGTGCACAAAATGCTTTTCCACGGACCTCCAGTGGACCGAGCTTAGAAAACATGGAAAACTGCTAACTTACACGGTGATTCATATTTCGCCTAAACAGTTTGAATCCATGGCGCCCTACGCCGTGGGCATCATAAAACTAGAAGACGGACCTAAGCTGCCAGGCATGATTCAGAATATTAAGCCCGAAGAAATCAAGGTTGGCATGAACTTAGAGGTTGACTTCAACACTGCGACGCCTTCCCAGTGGCCCATGTGGCCTAAATACTTCTTTAAACCCATTTAGAACATAAAAAGAAAGGGAAATTTGGGGTTCTGCTATTTTTAGAGAGTCCGCTTCGTCAGCTGTCGAGATAGTCTAAAGATTAACACTGCTAAAGCCACTGAACAAACTATGGAGACAATTAGAAGAATCTGCACTAAAGATAGGGCGGAGTTTACGGTTTGATCTGCCATGGGCCATGCTCTTGAAATTATTGGAGTAGTTTTGAAGTCGTCGTACCAATGGGGGGCTGGGGGCTCAAGAGGATTTATTGTCACCATTGTTAATTGCGGTTCTAATCCATATTCTGGGCCGCTAACAGTCATTACTACTACTCTCTTCCATGCTGGAGCCTTTGCAAGAAACGCGACCTGTCCATCACCGAACAGTGATCCATAGGCACGTGAATCCGACGGCACAGTGAAAGAAAGCGAGTAGCTCCAAGAACTATTACTTTCAACCTCTATGGACATTCCTTCTGAAATTGTGACATTGCCTTCCCAATGGTCTTCATAGAAGCCGTACCAGGGGAATTGAATTGAGACATTCGTGAGGGTTATTGAATAGCTTTTGTTTTCGTTGTATATTGAGATTTTGAGTGTGCTGCTTTCTCCTGGATTAAGGCTCGCTTGAGTAGTCCAGGCCGATGTTTTAACTGAACCAGTGTACTGAACCCTTTCTAATTCGACGGTTACTGTCTCATCTTCGTCGCCCACGTACCTCCCTGTATATTTGTCATCGTATTCGCTGTGGCTTACGACTACGTAATACCAATCATTAGGGTCCACTGAGAATTTTGCTGTGCCGTTATCGGGGGTTATGGCTTGACCCACAAGAGCGTATGAAGAGTTGTAAATCTTGACTGTGGCATTTTCAATTGGAGCAACGGTGTAATCATCTCTTACTGTCACGGTTAAGTAGGGGTCCGCTGCCTTAGCTTGGGCTAGACTAATCGCTGACATTGAAATCAAAGCAGCCAGAACAAAGCAAAACACCACGAAACTAGGCGTTTTCTTCATAACTTAGTCACCTTTCCGCTTGTTTTTGTAAGCTATATATATAAATAACTTTCGGCTCAACTTTTAACTAGCCAGAACAGTAGAAGAAGGCGACCTTTTATGAGTTTAGAAGATTACGTAAGTAATCCATTATGGCCCATTCTTGTTGAAACGGTTCACGCCATGGTAATGTATCCCCACCACAAGGCATACGTTAGAGACGTGGTTCTCCACGAGCAACCCGAAGTAACGTCCGGAGACCTAGCAACAAAGCTGGGCATACCCCTAGGCGAAGCCCTCGTCATTCTATACGAGCTCCGAAAACAAAAAACCGGAAGCCAGTAACCTATTACATATGGCAGATTTAACGCCATTTTGCCTCAAAGGCCATTTTATGAGAAGTCTTTAATTCTGATGCGCCAAAATTGTTATACAGTTGCTAGTAGGTGCTTCCTGCATGATTGTGAAGAAGATTCATGATAACCTTGGAGTGAAGGACGGTACAATTCGTTTCCTTGGAATTTGGGACACCGCCCTTGATATAGGAGCAGCAGTTACGCCCCATGCACATGATGATGTGGAGGAAGTTTACTACATTTTGGAGGGAAACGGAGAAATGAAGGTAGGCGATGAGTCAAGGCGAGTGGGTGCGGGTGACCTAGTATACATTCCGCCCAAAAAAGTTCATATGCTTATTCAAGTAGGAGAGGGACCACTTCGCTTCATAACCGCAAGCGTCGACATTGCAGGGACTGTTGAAACCCCATCAGCGCCTTCCTATGTAACGTAGATTCATTGCTATGTTTAATCTGCTTTGAAAGAGTTAAAAAACGTGGACCGAAGACGCCTTAAAGGAGAGATAAACCTCTGAACCAGCAGTGAGTCCCATCTCCAAAAGAGACCTTCGCGTTATCAAAACCACGAAGTTTACTCCAGCAGCCACTCTCAGCTTAACCAGTGGGCCTCTCTCAGAAATATCAACCAATTTTCCTTTAAAGAGGTTCCTTGCGCTGGATTTGAAGGACTTTTTAGAAACCAAAATATCTTCAGGCCTCACACAAACTTTTACGGGTCCCTGCCTATCAGTCACGGCTTCAACTCGGATTTCACCTATGTCTATTTTTGCAATTCCATTTTCAACAGTAGAGAAGCCCTTAAACACGTTTTCGAAACCAACAAAATTTGCTACAAACTCAGACACGGGCTTCCGAAAAACCTCGTCCGGAGTTCCAACTTGAACTATTTTTCCATCACTCATAACGCCTATTCGGTCGGCTAATATCATAGCCTCCGTGTGGTCGTGGGTAACGTGAATGGTTGTGATTCCCAGTTCTTCGCGAATTCTCTTTAATTCTTGTCTTAGGGCTTCTTGGGTGTTAACATCAAGGGCGCTTAGGGGCTCGTCCAACAAAAACAATGATGGCTCGGTAACAAGCGCTCTGGCTAACGCTGTTCTCTGCTGCTCACCCCCGCTTAACGTCTCAGGATACCTTCGGGAAAGCATTTCAAGACCCGTCAACTCCAGAATCCTATCAATGCGAGGAATTCTATCCGCAAGAGGGACGCCTCTCGCCTCTAATCCAAAGGAAACGTTTTCCCAAACAGTCATGTGAGGGAAAAGGGCATAATCTTGGAAAACGAAACCTATACCTCTTTTTTCTGGAGGAAGGCTGGTGATCTTATTGTCATTCAGCCAAACATCTCCAGTGTCAGGGTAATGTAAACCTGCTATGGTTTCGAGTAAAAGGGTTTTACCAGCGCCCGTTGGACCCAAAATTACGAAATATTCTCCATCTTTTACGTTGAGGTTTATGTCTTTCAATGAAAAGGCGTCCCAAGTTTTTGAAACACCCTCGACGCGAAGCATCTTAAGTCCTCGCAAAAATTTTAATGGGTCGAGCCCGTAAAAGCCTCAGAAAAATAAACGCTAGAAACGTTACGAATATAAGTAGCACGGCGATGGGTCTAGCTGCATTTAATCCCTCTCCTACAAACCTTTTCCATATTAGGACTGGCGCCGTGAAAGGGTAAAAGGAAAGTATTATGACTGCTCCAAATTCGCTTATAGCCCTCGCCCACGCTAAAACGCATCCGGTTAATATTCCGCGGGAAGCCAATGGAAGAGTTACCTTCAGGAAGGCTGAGGACTGCGTTGCGCCAAGGGTTCTAGCCACCTTTTCTAGACTGGGATCAATCAACTCGAAGGATTCTCTTGCGGCTCTTATGAGGAAAGGCGCACTGACGAATAGTTGAGCGATCACTATGCCCAAAAGATGGTCGGTGAAGTAAATTTTCACGACGCTCAATGGCTTTCCAATAGGCGCGTAAGGACCGAAAAGAGACAATAGGGCGATGCCTGCAACTGTGTGAGGGAGAAGAATCGGAATGTCAATGAATGCGTCTACGAAGTTTTTTCCGAAAAACTTGGTGCGCGCCAAAATGTAGGCTAGGGGTATTCCAAAGGCTAAGGCTATGCAGGTCGTTATGGTTGCACTGAAAATGGACATGAATATGGCTACTTGAACTTCCGGGTCCATAGCGACTTTCAATAGAGCCTCTGGAGAAGCTTGCAAACATGTGTTAATGACAGGCAATATGATAAATAGAAAAAGCATTGCGCCCAAGAAGCCGAAGAGAATCATCATCGAACCTGAAGCTTTAACGCCCAAAAAACGTTTCGCTAGTTTCACGGTTAATCTCACCTCTCAATCACGTATGGTTGAAGAACCAACGGTACAGCAGCCTTGTTATTAGTTAGTGCTGGTGTCACTGGAGGTTGTCCACATTCGTTAAGGATGTTTTGTCCTTTCTCGGAAAGCATTAACTTGACGAAGTCTATGGCTAAATTTTGGTTTGGCGCGTTTTTGGGCATGGTGACCGCGTACATGATTGATTCACCACATTTTATTGTTTCGTCAGATAGGGATACATTGACTTGAGCATAGTAGGAGGCATTATGAGCATTTCCCAAGTTTATCTCGTCAGGCAACTTCACGTAGTTAAGTTGGTGTTGAACTGCCAATGACAAGTATAGGAAGGCGTAGTCTAATTGTTGAGTTTCAATGAGGGCTAAAAGCTCTGATTCTTTTGGTCTGGTCGGCAAGGGGCATCTTTTTTCAAGGCTTTCGTATATTTTTGAGTTGTTATAGTGTTTTTCTGCCAGTTTCCAAACCATTAAGGTTCTGTAACCGCATGGATCAGCATCAGGGTCTGCTCTTCCAAAGTTGACATCTGAGCGATTGAGAATAGTGTACCAATTGTTTTCGTTAATTTCGTCTCTATATTTGCTGTGATCCCCGTAGGCTATAATCATCTCGTTTCTAGCAAAGATAATGTACCAATCGGCATACTGAGGAAACATCAAATCCTTAATAACCGTGTAGTCCGAAACCCCAACCACATCGCTCAATCTGTGCAACTCAGTGATTTGCCTAACAGCGTCGAGGCTACCATAGGGCTCACATATTACCCTAACCCTCGAGTTTACTCCCATGTACTCCCTTGCGAACTTGTCGAAGGGCAAGGTTAAGCTGCCTGCATGAAAAACATGAAGATAGGTAGGAAAAATGTAGCCACTGGAATAGGCGTACACCGAAGCAACTAAAACGATGATCAAAAGAATTAAAGCGATTTTTCGGTACGTTTTCAGAAAGGAAACAGACCTCATTTTAACCACCGTTATGTTTAGGCGACTATATCGACGTTATAACCTTATAAGCATAACGAAACAAAAATATCGTGAAAACTATGAAAAGACATAAGCCCTCATGCAAAATTTGGCTTGAGTACGAGGGAGAGTCCCTCCTCGGGAAGGGGGGAGCCGCTATCCTTCAGGCTATTGAGGAAGAGGGTTCTATTTCTAAAGCGGCTGAGAAATTGGGCATGTCTTATCGATATGTGTGGAATTACTTGTCGAAAATGGAGAGAACGTCGCAGGAACCAGTTGTGCAGAGGCAGAAGGGCGGAAGGGGAGGGGGAGGCGGTGCGAAACTAACTAAGCTAGGCGAAAACTTGCTGAGGGAATACAGGCGGGTTGAGGGTTATATGAGTGAGGTTTTGGGTGATGAAGAACATTGGGAGGCGGTGGGATTGAAAATTAGTGCTCGAAATCGGCTTAGTGGCATTGTCAAAGAAGTGGAGAAGGAAAAGGTCACGGCTAAAGTGAAGATTGAGATAGACACTCCGGTGGTTGTGACAGCGCTTATCTCTAGAGAGGCCGTTGAAGAATTGGACATAAAAACTGGAGACCGTGTGGAAGCCGTGATTAAGGCAACAGAAGTCATGATCGCAAAACAAGAAGGATAGGTTCAGCCCTCAATAACGTATCGATATGAAACGTATTTTCCAGCTGTTTGGCTGTCTCGGATAACCCTTACTATGTCCCCTGGCTTGGCGCCAATCGCCCTGACCGCGGGATCCGCAGCTCTAATCCAAGGCAGTTGGTGGGGTTGCACTCGGTACTGAGCCAATATTTCATCTTTCTCTTTAGGTGCGAGGATTTCGTGCTTTGGAACGATTACGTGCTCAAAAATGTTGAAGGCTGGGAAAAATCTTGGTATTAACTCTATTCCCTTTTTTCTTGAAAGAACCTTAGCCGAGTAACTATAGCGGTCGCCAGCAATCATAATCCCTCTTTCAGCCCCCTCAGCTTCCATAATTTTTTTCAGCTGATTCACATAGCGAACCCCCACAGTTCCCTGAACTGGCACACACCAAACAACAACCTTCTTGCCTTCTCTAGGCATTTCAGCCAAAAAGCTGACAACGCCCTTCTGCTCCTCCCTCTTTATCAGCTTATAGCCCCGAAGCCTAATAAGCCCCTGAGCCTTCTTTTCTTCCAAAGTTATCTCTGTGCTCAAACACGTATCCTCACATTTCAGATGGTTTAAGTGGAAACTACTATCGAACCCTTAAACTTTACTATCTATATAAAGCCATTTCCTAGTTGCTGATGAGGAAGCGGCGTCTATAAATATTCGAATATGTTTAAAGATTTCATAGGAAATTCTTATTTACTGAACATGCTTCATAAGGGCACCTGTGATTAAAATGGTAGTCCATAAGGATGTAAGGCCGTCTGTCGCTATTATGGCAACGATAATGTGCGCAGGTCTTTACGCTATAGGTTCGTACAGTACGGCGTTTATACCTTCTCCGTGGGGCTTTGGGCAGTTCAGATGGGCAGTTGTCATACCTGCATTCTTTGCGGTAATATTCGGTCCATTGCCCGCTGGAATTGGTGCGGCTATGGGTACCTTGATTGCAGACTCTATTAAACACGGTTACCTTTATCCAGGGAGTTTATTCGCAGCGGTGCCTGGGAACTTTATCGGTTTCTATTTAATGGGTTACATCGTTAGGAAGAAGTTTACTTGGGGGCGATTCATTTTAGCTACGAATCTCACTCTCACAATAGCCAACTTCATCGTTGCATTCTTGTATGTTTTGGTCTTCAAAGTTTTGTATCTGGGTCAATTAACCACTTTATCTTCAGGAGCCCTTGCATTTTTGGTGATGGGGCTTACAATCTGGTGGTTTGTAACTATGCTTCCTTTCGTGCTTATACTAACTCCTCCATTATTACGGGTAGCGGCATTAGCATTTCCCTCAATTGTACCTGAAGACGTTAGAACCCACAGTTTAAAACAAGAACTGCCAAAGAAAACGTTCAGTTTGGCTATGTTGATTCCGGGTTTAATTATGCTCTCGTTTGGGCTGGCATCAACATTCACTGACCTCGGCAGCCTACTGTCTTCCAACTTTGGAGCGACAACTATGACTTTTATACAATTGATGTTTTATGGAAGTGGAGCGGTGCTGGTGATTCTCGGATTATCAATTCTGATTAGTCGATCGATTTTACGATAACTTTTTCTTAAAACAACATATCTAGGATAAACCATGAAAAGAAAGTTTGAGGCAGTGGCTGTTGGCGGAACCTTCGACGAGTTTCATAAGGGGCATCGAGCCCTACTCCTGAAAGCCTTCGAAGTTGGAAACCACGTTTTAGTCGGCTTGTGTGCAGACGAGTTTGCAAGGGAGTTGAGGAAGCCCCATGAAGTTGCAACCTACGAGGAACGATTAAAGGAACTAAAGAATTTCTTGGAAAAGCTTGGAGTCCTAGGCAGGGCGGAAATTATTCCTTTAAATGATCCCTATGGACCAACTTTGTCAAGTACACGCCTTGACGCAATCGTGGTGAGCAAGGAAACTGAGCCCCGCGCCAATGACATCAATAGAAAGCGAATAGCCAAGGGATTGCCGCCTCTAAATGTTGTTGTTATCCGAATGGTTCCAGCAGAGAATCATGTTTCGATTTCCACGACAAGAATTCGACAAAGGGAAATTGACCGCGAAGGACGCCTACTCAAGCCTAGCTGATACTATATTAGTTTTTCAAGTTTCTCAACTAGCTATCTAACAGCTTCTGCGCCATTGAATATTGTTAAATGGCGTTAATGCAGAGAATTCAGCCTAGCCTAATTCCTTAGAGCATTGTTTGAAAACTTCTTTGAAAAGCGGTCTAATCCACTCTTTTTCTTTTATTGCATTGACAAACAATTCACGGAAATGACTAATCGGGTCTGAGAGTGATGTTTGACCAGCAAAAACCCATTTTTTCTCTTTAATCTTGTATCGGTAATAGGTTATTCTCAGCCAGTCTTCAGCTTCACCTTCAAATCGAATAAGGTCTATCAGATTCCAATAGGTAACTAAATCATCTCCACGATCTTTGACAACAATTCGGTCTATTAGCTTGCCTTTCAAGTAATAAGGTGGTTCTGGATACTTGAAAACTACTGGTTTACCTTTCTTACTACACAAGTATTCTTTCTGTTCTTTCTCGGTCAATGCTTTTCTCATTCTTAAACCCCTCATTATTCTAAAGTTAATGTTTCAAGACTTGCCTTAGTCTTCTTTTTCCATAGGTCTTTTCTCATTGCGATTGCTGATTTCAAGAAGTTTGTTTCAGTCGGATTCTTCATAAATTCTTTCATTGTTCTCAAAACATCATCTGGAGAGTAAAGCAATGAGCTATAATAAAATTCGATTAGCCGCCTTCTGACGTATTCTCTCAATTCATTAGAGTCTTCTGTTTTTGAAATATGCGGGTCTTCTCTAGCAATGTTAAAATGAATAATGTTTTCTGGGTTCAAAAGAACCCGCATCCAGACAGGTGTAGAACGGTAGTGTCCTTCATTCAGATTTTGAATTCTCAATTCTGTCTTTGTTCTTTGACCCCAAAGATGCTGAAGATAACCCCCAATAATTCCACCTAATCCTAGCAGTCCAAGAATGGAAACAATTGTTTCAATTTCCATGTGGTCTATTGTTCTTTTGATTCAGCTATAAATATTCTGTTTGCTCTCCTGAGGAAAAGTTTTAGCTTTTTTTAACCTTTTCAACTTCGGGAAGTTCAGAAGTTACTTTGATTTCTAGTTCATCGTTAGGCGTTTCTTTCGCAAAAGCTATATGATGTTTAACCCTACCAATTATTTCTTCAATTTTAGAAACCCCATTTTTTATCATTGTTAAACCGCGATAGAAACTATCTGTTATTACATCATCAGCTTTTTCTAATTCTATATCCATTGCGGTCAACGCATTTTCAACTTTTTCAATGTTAATCGATCTAGAATATTGTATACGTAGTTCGTACACTGTGAGTAAATATGGTATGGCCATGCTATAAGGCATTAAGACAACTTTATATTTTCTGGCCTCTGCGTGTGCTTTAGTGCAAAGTGCGTATACGGAATCAGGGATAGCCGCGATTGCAAAAGGCAGAGTTTTCTTGGGATCAATGTATTTCCTTCCCACATCCATTACATGTGATACGACTTCTTTATCGATGCTTTCTATAATTTTCTTGCGCTCATCCGTATCCTCTATTTTATCTAGACTATTGACTAGACTCGTTGCCCTAAACTTAGAATCGATTGGCATAACCTTGCCATCAAGGAACTTGAGACCAAACTCTACGACGCTGGACCCAACCTTAAAATTGTGCTCAATCATATTTTGGGGGAAGTGTTTCAATGCTTCTCCGATGATAGCTTCACCAGTTTTTCCTAGTTGACTAGTATTAGTTAATATCCTTTGAATCTGCATTATAGCGCTTTGCTCTTTCTCTCTAAGGTCCTTTTCAATCTTTAGGGTAGTCTTGATTTCATCAACGGCAGTCTTACTTTTGTCAAACAAATCTTTTAGGTCATCTAATCTAGTTTTAATACTACCGATCTCGGGAATCTGAGTCTCAAGTTGAGTCTCAGGTCTCGTAGTTTTCCTAATTATTAAAAATATTGCAATAACTAACAGGGCTATTATTACCACTGACAATAGCATATCCATGGGTCATTACCAGTTTTCACTATTCTTATTATCTAAAAAGTATTATGCAGAGAGAATCCATATTTTAAAACCATAATACTCGGCAACTTTCTTCTACTCCTCTATACTCGTCTGTCTCTCCACTTTTCCAAGCGGCACACTTGTACGCCAAAGGCTAGCCTTTCAAAAAATACCTTTAAACAACCATTTAGCCTTACTATTCAATGACGAAACTAGGTGAACAGTTTGAAGAGAACCGGCATAGCTAGGCTTCCGCTTCATGGTGGAAAAGCTCCGAGCTGGTTAGTTGTCCGAATGGTGAAGCTCGCAAAGGAAATGGTCACAATCATAGTTGAAGAATATGGAAGCGAAACGTTTCTGCGCAGAATTTCAGACCCCTTCTGGTTCCAAGCCTTAGGGTGCGTTCTAGGCTACGATTGGCACTCCTCAGGAGTCACAACCGTTTTAACAGGCGTTTTGAAAAGCGCCATAGACCCTGAAGAGCATGGGTTAGCCGTATGTGGAGGAAAGGGCAAAACCTCATTGAAGACGCCAACTGAAATTAGCCACGTAGGCGAAAAGTTTAGTTTCTCATCGGACAAGGTTGATAGCCTAAAGTATGCGAGCCGAATGAGCGCCAAAGTCGATAACACTGCCATTCAGGCGGGCTATCCGCTTTATCATCACGCCTTTTTCGTAGATGAAAGGGGAACGTGGGCTGTTGTTCAGCAGGGCATGAGCGTTAAGGATAGGACGGCTAGGCGTTATCATTGGCTTTCTGAGCATGTTGGAAACTTTGTTGTTGAGCCCCATGACGCAATTGTAGGCGATGTGAGGAGGGAGGCGGCTTTAAACATGACTGCGAAGGAAAGCGAAGGCTGCAGAAAAACATCTATAGACATCGCCCAAGAAGAGCCTAAAAAGGTTGCGAGAATGCTTCTTTCAATTCGCCCCGCCTACCAGAAGTCTCTGCAAGAGTGGATGCCTAAAGTCGAACAGAGGGAGTATGTAGCCAGTGTTCTTTCGCTGCCTCGCACCATCAACTGGGACGCCGTGAAAAGAGTCTACGAATTTCAACCCAAAAACTATGAGGAACTCATAAGCCTTAAAGGCATTGGACCAGCCACTGTCCGAGCTCTAGCCCTAATCTCCGAGCTTATTTATGGGGAATCACCAAGCTGGAAAGACCCCGTAAAGTACAGCTTCGCTGTGGGAGGAAAGGACGGAGTTCCCTATCCAGTGGACAAACCAGCCTATGACGAAACAATTGGAATTCTGGAAAACGCCATAAAACAAGCCAAAGTAGGCAGTAAAGAACAGATGAACGCCATTAAGCGATTAAGCAACTTTGCGGATAAGGGAGGGGAAATTTTATAAAATGTGTACCCCGTATTTCTGTTTCTGGAGGAATGAAAATGTCTTTTAAAATGGAAGACTTTCACGGAAAACATCCGTTTCCACCAAACAAAAAGAAGCCTATGCTCATAACCCGCGAAAAAATTATAACCTTCAACTACGGCAAGAAGCCCCACCTAGACTTCAACTGGCTCTACGTGAGCACCGACAAGCTCCATTTTGGCATCTACCAGATACCGCCGGGAGGAAGATTTGAACCAGCGGATGTCCACGCCGGAGACGAGATATACTACATCCTTAAAGGAGTCCTCACCATGCTCAACCCAGAAACCGGAGATGTCCACGAAGTACACGAAGGCGAAGTCCTTTTGATTCCTAAGGGTGGGTGGCATCAGGGACACAACTTCACTGACGGAGTTGTGACAATCCTCTTCACCATAGCGCCGCTAATGTGGGATCCCAAGGAGGGCCCGCCGCCGGAGTTCCCGGGTAAGCCGAAGCTCTATAAAGTTCCTTAGCGAGGTGATGGAAGTGGGTCTAGAAAATTTGGGTAAGTGGCCGATTCCCGGGGAGGAAGCCCGCCGCAAGCCAGTGAGGATGATCGTCATCACTAGGGATAAGATGCTGAGGGTTATCCACGGCAAGGATTACCGAATACCCGTAACCTTCTATGTCAGCAACGACTTGGTTCACATGGGCGAAATTGCTGTGCCGCCCCACATCCACTCTGAGCCTGAGGAACATAAGGGGGACGAGGTTGTCTTCGGCCTTGAGGGAAGCCTAACAGTCTTCCTTCCAGAAACCGCCCAAAGCTTTGAGGTCCGCGAAGGCGAGGTCTTCTTCACGCCCGAGGGCGTAAAACACGAGTACCACAACTTCACGGAAAAGGTTGTGAAGGCGATATTCGTCATCGCTCCACAGCTTTAAAGGCGGAAAAGTCAGTCTGCTATTTAATGAACTCAAATAGTTCTCAGAGTGAGTGGATATGGAAGAGAAATATGGTTCGGGTTTGTGGGCTTTCGGTCAAGTTGCGGACCGCTTCAACCCAAGAGGATACAAGGTTCCTCTAACGACTGAACAGCAGATGGAGCTCGCCGCCAAGGTGAAGATCCTAAGGGGAGTTGAGTTACACTATCCTACAGACTTCAAGAAAGATGAAGTTGAGAAGATTAGGGGAATCCTAACGAGGCTCAACCTAGAAGCTCCCACCATTTGCATAAACTTCTTCACCGATCCAAAATGGCAAAGAGGCTCACTAACAAACCGTGATCCCAAATTGAGGAAAGAAGCCATAGAGACCGCGAAGGCGGCTATGGATATAGCGCCAAAGCTGGGATCCAAAGCATGCGCGCTCTGGATGGGGCAGGACGGCCACGACTACCTGTTCAACGACTACCAGAAGGCATGGAAATGGGTGCTGGACGGGATAAAGGAAATCGCCAGCTACAATGAGAAGCTCACGGTTTTTCTAGAGTATAAACAGAAGGAGCCTCGCACGCATATGCAGGTCGCAAATGTGGGGAAAGCCCTCCACATAGCCAACAGGGTGGGCTTGAAAAACGTGGGGGTTGTTATAGATGTCGGCCACGCCTTCATGTCCGACGAAAACTTAGCGGAGTCTGTGGCTCTCGTGTACGGCAACGGAACCCCCTATACCATGCACTTCAATGACGCCTATGGCTTTTGGGACGACGACATGATAGTTGGCTCCATAAACTTCTGGAGGTACGTGGAGCTCTTTTACCAACTTAGGAAAGTCGGCTACGAAGGCTGGTACGACTTGGACATATTCCCCTACCGGGAGGACGCCGTGAAGGCGGTGGAGCAGAGCTTAACCTTCATTGACTACGTGAAGAAGCGGGTGGAGAGAAACTACGAGGAAATAGACGCCCTAGTGGAAGAAGGGGATGTCCACAAAATCATAGAGGGCGTCAGAAAAATCTTCCTGAAGGACTACGAATAAATTTTATGAAATCCAATTGCGCAACTGACTCTACCATCTCCTTTTTCTTTATCAACTTGACAAATGAAATATTCGCGAATTCTAGATTTTATGCCAAATCAATAATGTGATAAGGAGAGTTAACTTATCGCATGAAGTTCCAGTCCTTAGATGCGTATTTTTCCATTTCTAGCTTTTCAGCCAGACTGGTCTCAAATTTAGTTGGCTGCCCATTGATGAGCCTTATGTTCAGAGCTTTTTCGAAACCCTCTTTCAACGCCCTTTTAATCTCATTAAAGCTCACGTCTCTTCCAAGGTAGCTGTTTATGGAGGTTACCCTCTCCTTTACGGTGGCAATCATTTTGTCGCGTATTTTTTCACTAGGCACCTTTAACAAGCTAAACATGAGGGATGGGTCAACCTCGCGGAGTATCGTGCCATGTTGGAGAACTACTCCCATCCTTCTGGTCTGGGCATTTCCAGAAATCTTCTTTTCGCCCACTATTATGTCGTTTATGGGTTTGAATTCGGCGGGAATTCCCAAGAGGCTTAGGCCCATGGTTAGGCCAGAGCATAGGGTTTGATACGTTTTTTGGATATCCTTAGACACTAGCCTGTGAGCTTCACTTATGGCCATGCTGTAGGTTAGTTCGCCGTCTCTGTCATGGTATACTGCTCCTCCGCCAGTGGTTCTCCGCACGTAGTCTACACCCCGCTTGTCGCAGGCTGAGGTGCCAACTTCCTCCTCCATGCTTTGGAAGTAGCCTATGGAGACGGTGGAGGGCCCCCACCTAAAGAATCTGATAGTGTTAGGAACTAGGTTTTTTGATTTCGCCGTGGCTATGGCTTCGTCAAGGGCCATATTATAGAAGGCGTCACGGATGCCTGTGTCTAGGAGCCGCCATTCCTCAACCACTTTTACCACCTGCCATCAGAATACACTTTGCGAAGTCTTCAGGCGACGCCCCTAGAAGCGTGGCTTCCCTTTTCTGCATCAGGCTTTTTATGGATTCAGCTAAATCTTGCTCTTTTAAGGGCTTTCCTATTAGCGCCTTCTCTAGGTCTTCAATGAGGTCTTCGGGGTGTAGGAAAAAGTCCCCAGTTATCTTTATCTCTTGAATTTTGCCGTCTCTCTCCAGAAGTTGGACCTTGATTAACTTGCCACCCTCAACTTTGTATGTTGCCTTCCCCATGTTAACCGTCCTTCTAAGGGAAGTTTATGGAGAAACTTTTAACTTTTATTCCTAGGGTTAACTTTAATAGTCTCCCTTAATATTAGTGCACGAAAAGGAGGAACATGGCTTTGGAAAATCAGCAGTCTCAGCCTCAGTATTTGTTTGTGCCGGGCGCCACCACCGTGGGCGTGGTTTGCACTGACGGCGTGATTCTAGCCTCTGAGAAAAGAGTTTCTTACGGCTATCTCGTGGTCAGCAGAGTCGGAAAAAAGGTTTTTAAGATAACAGATAGAATTGGCGCCGCTTGCGCAGGACTAATTTCCGACATGCAGATTCTAATTAGAGAAGTTGAAGCCTACGCTAATCTCTATAGGCTGGATCTTGGAAGGCCCATTAGTGCAAGGTCAGCCGCCAAGGTTATGTCAAATCTTCTATTCAACCGAAGGCTTTTCCCCCTGATAACTCAGACCATAGTGGGCGGAATGGACGAGGAAGGAGCATCAATATACGTATTAGATGTCCTAGGGTCAGTTATTCCTGACAAGTTTGCCGCTGTGGGTTCGGGGGCTGAAATCGCCGTAGGCGTTTTAGAGGAAGGCTACAAGGAAGACATGACCATGGAAGAAGCAAAAACGCTCGTGGTTAGAGCCGTGAAGTCGGCTGTGAGCCGAGACGTAATGAGCGGCGACGGCGCCGACTTTCTAACCATTACAAAAAAGGGAATCGAGGAAGAGTCCATAAAATTTTAGACTATAAAAGAACTCCACCAAAATGGGTAGACTTTTAGTAAAGCGATTTTTAGGTTACGTTTGAGGTGGCTCAGCAGCTGGCTTTCCCCTTTTCAGGACAAATATGATGGAAATTGCCACAATCGTGCTGATTAATGCTACGAAGATCACTTGGCCGATGGTTATTCCACCTCTATATAGCAGGACGATGTCGCCCGCACCCTGCATTTGGGGATTCTGTTCATGGCGATCTGGATTTGCCTTGATTTCGAGCTTAATCCTCGCCACTGTGTACTCATAAATTTCCTCCATAGAAAGCAAACGGTCCTTGTTGACGTCAGCAAACGTAAAGTTTTCCAACGTTGCGAGAATACAGTATGTGAAGAGGCTGTTCTGTATGTTACTGTATTGCCAATCAAGCTCGCTTGCATTGGAAGCGGTAAATATTACACGACCGCTCTTGGAAAGAGAGTTGATGAATCCTCCAGATTTACAGCTTTCCAAGATAACAACAATGTTTTTTGAATCTAATTTGTCTAACCAACTTTCCAGTTTATATCGAGGCCCTAACTCGGTGGGTCCCCAAGTGCCTGCTATTATTGTAGACATCGGCCCCCTATAATCACCTACATTTTCTGAATCATATGTCGAAAGGAAGTAGTAATCATACTCAGTTGAATTAGAAAAATAAATTGAACTATGATTATTGCCGTGGGTGGAGAAATAGAGCAATATGATGTCGTTTTCATTCTCCCGTGGGGCTAGCCAATTAATCATTGTATTGTTAATTTCTTCAAGGGTTGCATTAGAGTTGATTAGAAGTTTGATATGATCCGGTTGCCAATTTGGATACCAGAGCAGTTGTTCGTAGAGGTCTTTTGCGTCCTTATCACCGTAAGAAAAAAGGGGGGCGTTTTTGTAGCGCCCGATCCCTACTATGACCGCCCAGTATTCCGCTCCATTGGAACTCAAGGAACTAGGGAACGCAACAGTTAGAATGAGATGAAAAGCTGCAACGCTTAGTAATAATACAAGCAGAAACACAGTGCATAATAAAAGACCTATTATTTTCCTCATTTTCTCTCTCTTATTAAATACGTCAACACTGCCTTTAGCACTAATAATAGTCCAAAATGAAATATATAAATCGGAGGCTTAACATAGCTTTTGAAAAACATTTCATAAATTATTATAAATTATTAACATTCTTGGATGTACGCCAGAGGTGTTCAAAGTAACTCTTTCTGAAACACCAAAAATTACATTAAACAACGCAACAATTTCCTACGATCAGAAGAACCCCTATCATCTTCAAATTGGACACACGAGGAGGCCCATTCCGGTGAGGCCGCAGCTAAGGTCATGTCCAACCTCCTCTTTAGTCGTGAAATCGGCGGTTATCCGGGATGTCAAGAGCGGCGACGGTGTCGACTTTCTCACCATTACCAAAAATGGAATTGAGGAAGAATGCATAAAATTTTAGTTTAAGGTAGTCGAGTTTATAAAAATAAAATGGAAACTCCGCAAATAGGCGGAGCATCTACTGTTTGGCTAGGCTTTTTCAGCGGCTGAAACAACTTTTCTCCTTCTTCTTATGAGGATGAAGACTGCAACGATGACAACTATGATAACGGCAATTATTGTCCAGAACCACCATTGCATCCAGAATGGAGGCGCAGGCGACTGGCCCATGACGGTCCATTTGCTGAAGTGGTTAACAATCGCCCAAACATAGTTTTCCTCGGTGTTTACGTGGGAATTCACTGCCACCCATTCGCCCAATGTGGCGTTCCAGTAGTGAATGGTCAGCGAATTTTCATCTAATCCTTCGATTTGTTGGTCAGTGTAGTACATGCGAATTGTAGCGTTTACTGTAGCGGACTCGTTTGACACAATGATTTGGATGCAGGTGCCAACAAGCTTCCATTTGCCCGTCGGCATCGGCGGTTCAGTTACATTTGAAACCATTATTGTGAGTTTATCGGAGACTTCAGCTATACTTATGATGCAGCCAAGTGTCTCATTTGCATTTATGATGAACGGGTTTTCAGCAGTTACGGATTCGGGGTCAGTTATTACGTCTCCAACTTGTGCGCCCACTACAACTATGAACTGTAAATCTTGAATGTCGCTTAGGGTCACGTTATTCCAAGCCATAATTATCGTTTTGTTTTGAGCATCAGCAAGCACAAGGTCTGGTTCAGGTACGCCAGTCTCGTTATAGAGAATCACCTTGTGGGTGCCGTTGCTTCCTCCAATAACTGTTACGCTTAGGCTTTCATTTTGAGTGGGGAAAGTGGTTTCTGAGGTGAGGTTAAAGAATCTTTTCAGCTTGAAGTTCGTGGCGTTAATGGTATCAATTGGCGGCGTGGCTGTCAGCCCCTCAAAATTGCCGATAATGGAGGTCTCAGTAATGTTAAAGCTTGTCTTGAAATGGCTTAAGTCTATTTCAGTTTCGTTTATGAACAATATCTGCCATGGTGCAGGAGTTGGTGCAGGAGTTGGCAAAGCATAGTAATATGATAACATCAGAACACTTTTCACGTAATTAACTTCAGCGTCGAAGTCACCTTCAAAGGCGACGGATGCCTCAAGGTCTGCTCTGCCATCCGCATAAGACAGTGAAACTTCAGCTGAATCTACGGAGCAAAACGTCGTGTTTAGCAGTGACTCTATTAGTCCTGTTATCCCTGGTGGAGTGGTTTCCGGCAGCAGTTCGAGAGTGCCTTCCATAAAGCTGTCTACATTAACGACGAACGCCAATTTTGCAGAGACCGTTTTTTGTGCATGCGTATATGCTAACTGAATAGATGAGCTTTCAATGGAAGAAAACGTTGTGTTAAGAGCTGAATACATGCCTTCGTAGCCTGGATAGCCGAAAATCATAGATGCTAAGGCGTGAATGACGTCGCCGTGAATGTTAACCTCAAAGTCAACGGTAGCGCTTCCAACATGGGGGGTCACACTGTAGTCCAAGTAGGTTATTTCGAACAGTCCGCCAGTCATATTATATAAGGAGCCTTCGCCTCGCCCAGGAAAAGTGCTATTAACGGATTCAAGCAGATTCCTGAGAGCCGTTTCATTATCGATCATAAGGCCTCCGAATGGAATGTCATAAATGACGGTTGCAGATCCGCTGAAGGATATGTCAGTTAGGTTTCCGTCAATATCGATTACTATATCGTCTAAGAGGAAGCCAGACAATACGTCGAAAGTAACTGTTCCACTCATCTGATTATCCGAGAATTCTCCCACCAACGTGAAGTCTGTAACGTTTAATGGAAACTGCGACGCGATGCTTGTGGGCAAAATCGTTGTAGTGTTAATTTCGCCATCCAAGAGCCCCTCGGAATAATTTCCAGCAAAATCGAAGGTTGTGGCATTTAGTGGAAACTCTGACGCCATCTTCTGGGTAGGAATAACTGTGATGTTTGCCGCCGTCGATGTTAGTCCGCCGCTTTCTTTGAAACTGATGGTTCCGTATGTAGCGGGTCCTTCATATGGTGTTTTAGGCGTCATGTTTAATGATCCTTTTAGGGCTACTTTGCCGTCTGGGTACACTGTAAATATCGCTTCAGCATCTGTAAAGTTTGCATTATCATTGGTGGATGATTCCTCGATGGGGGCTACATGTGTAAGGCTTGTTTCAGGAACGTTAGCATTCCCTATGGACATTTGTATTCCAAAGGTTGACAGAATCGAAATTGCGAATAGGAAGATCAATGTTACCGTTATGGTTTTTCTATAGCTCGTTCTCATTTATTTCACCTTTAATCTTCTATATGGAATATTGTTACATACTTTTAGTTTTTACGATTTATAAGCTTATATAATTTGGCTCATGTAAAAGAGTGAAAGCGGATGGTTAGACTATGAGGGTTACAATGATGTGTTTACGAAATCTTTCTCGCAGAAGAGTTAGAACCTTCCTCTGCGTTATCGGCATAGCCTTAGGCGTCATGCTTATAGTAGCCATAGGCGCAACAAGTAGAAGATACGCGGACGTAATAAGGGAATTAAACGTGTTCTATAGGGGAAAGGTCGTTGTCGTTGCCAGAGGCTCCCTTTTCATTCAAGCCATCCCAATTGGAGGTTCTCTCTTAGAAGGCACAGTTAACGAAGTAAAGCAAGTAGATGGAGTTAAAGCCGCCGTCCCAATGCTGCTCGTAATTGGATCTTCCACAGGCGAGGGCATCGCCAATTTTGTGCCCATGAACATCAGTGTTGGAATCCCTCCGGGAAACTGGTCAATTTTAGTTGAAAACACTCCCCTCAAGCCTGGCGGAAGATGGCCCTCAGCCAATTCAAGTGAGAGTGAAGTGGTTGTCGGCGGTTACCTTGCAAGAATAAATAACCTCACAGTTAATTCAGAAATAAGGGTGAATGGCCATAATATGCGCGTTGTAGGGATTCTTGACACGCTGTCCGTTTTTCTTGACCGTGTGATCATTATGCCCCTCGATGTAGCCCAAAACGTGTACAGGTACAATATGCTGATTAACATGATAGTTGTTGAACCGTTGGAAGGCGTAACAGAGGAGGAACTCGGGCATAGAATCGAAGCCGAAATTCAGTATGTAAAGGCTTTAACAAGTAAAGAAAGAAACGAAACAGTTGAGCCCATTCTAAACGACATGGAAATGTGGAACACTGGAATAAGCATTATAATTTTCTCCATAAGCATGGTGCTCGTGATGACCGTTGCCACAATGAACATATCAGAAAGAAGAAGGGAACTCGCCACGTTAGATGCGATAGGCGCCCCAAAAAACACAATCATCCGCATAGTGGTCACTGAAACAGCTTTGATAGGATTATTTGGCGGCATTGCTGGAATCTTATTAGGCGCGTTTGCTGCGCTCTTATTATCAAGTTTCTATGCTAGCGTTCCATTATCAATTTTGTTTCCAGGCCTATTCGTGATCGTTACCCCAACACTGATGTTAGAGATTCTTGTTTTCACAGTTGCCTCAAGTTGCATTGCTGGAATAATACCTGCTATAACTACTGCGAGGAAAAGCATTGTAGAAGTTTTGAGGTCAGAATATTGATTGTTAAAACCATAGATTTAACTCGAACGTACTGTCTCGGCACCTCCACGATACATGCGCTAAACGAAGTGAACCTAGAAATTGACGAGGCGACGTTTGTTGCTATCCTAGGGCCATCAGGCTCAGGAAAGACCACTCTCCTTAATCTAATTGGGCTGATTGACCGCCCTACCTCAGGGAAAGTTTTCTTTAAGGATATTGATACTTCGCATTTAAGTGAGAAAGAACGACGGAAAATTAGGCTTCAGAACATCGGATTCGTGTTTCAAACCTTCAATTTACTGCCAACGCTTACCGCCCTTGAAAACGTTGAGTTACCTATGGCGTTTGCTAAAGTGACGCAAAAAATGCAAAGAGAAGAGGCAAAACGGCTTCTTGAAACCGTTGGACTCGCTAATAGACTTCAACACCGTCCAAAAGAGCTAAGCGTGGGGGAAATGCAACGGGTAGCAATAGCCAGAGCCTTAGCGAACCGTCCTTCTCTGATTTTAGCTGACGAACCAACCGGCGAGCTTGACACTAAAACAGGAAGTGAAATCGTGAATCTGCTGTCAGACCTATGCAGAGAACGAAAAACCACCATAATAGTGGCAACACATGATGAAAAAGTGGCTGAGGCATCTGACGAAAAATATAGGCTACGTGATGGCTTCATAACACAAAATTGAATAAATTATTTCTCCATGTATTCTTTCCAGGTCATTATTTTTGGGTCATTCCATAAGTATTGGAAGTATTCTTTGGCGAACTTCACTAATCCTGCGTGGTCAGCCCATATAACGAGGTTCGGCTTCTCTTCTTCACCAAGCAAAAGGACGACTTCCCTTCCATCAGCAATAACTCCGCCCCCAAACATGTGATCCCTAATCCTAACTTCTGCAACCTCAGCAATTTTCTCCAAACTTTTCCCTTCAACTTGTCCAGAGACCATAAGTAGGACCTTTACTCCAACGCTACGCAGATGAGCCAACATCGGATAAATCACGTTTACAAGCTCTTCAGGCAATAATGGAACGGCAACCATAAGCTCCTTTTTCACCGTGCCCAGCATTTCCCGAAGCTTGGCAAGGACGTTGAATTCGCCGCGAATAATCCATATGTCTGGTTTTTCACGGATCTCCCTCTTCTCGTAGAGAGGCTGCAACTCATCTAAAACAGATTGCTCCCAAGACTTCATTCTGCTTTCAAATCTTAGTTTTGCAGCATCCAGAGCTTCTGAGGGCGATTTAGGATAATATCGGCTGGGTCTGCCACTTTCGATTTTTATCCATCCCTTTTTCTCTAGAGCGTTAAGGGTTTCGTAGATTTTTGAGTATGGAAGGTCGGCGGCTTCGCTTAATTGACTAGCTGTCATGCCCACTTTCTCGAGCAGAGACAGGTACGCACGGGCTTCATAGTCGGTTAATCCTAGTTCTCGAAGAGCTCTTTTTGCTTCGTGGCTTACGGACATGCAGAATCCCCCATTTTCACCTTATGACACGTTTGGAAATCTTCATATAGGATGCTAATAAATATTTACAACTTTCAGTGGTGACAAAATGCACGTGCTCAAACAAACTAAGAGCATATGCCCCGAATGCTTCAAGGTTTTAGATGCAACCATCTTTGAGGAAGGCGGCAAGGTCTACATAAAGAAGGAATGCCCTCAACACGGGAAATTTCAGGACGTTTACTGGTCTGACTATGAACAGTACATGCGAGCTGAGAGATTCAGCCGTGAAGGCGAAGGACTTCGAAATCCGCGTACACAAACAAAGCTCGGTTGCCCCTTCGACTGCGGCATCTGCCCCCAACACAAGTCGCACACAGCCCTCGCCATCATTGACATAACTAATCGATGTAACCTCCGCTGTCCAGTTTGCTTCGCAACCGCCGGAACCACAGGATACGTTTACGAGCCATCAAAAGAGGAAATTTGGCAGATGCTCCAAAACCTTAGGCGTAACGATCCCGTGCCAGCTCCGGCGCTACAGTTTTCAGGCGGAGAACCCACAATTCGGGACGACCTATTCGAACTTGTAGGCATGGCAAAGAAAGCGGGCTTCGAACATGTGGAAGTGAACACTAATGGCCTTCGACTTGCGCAGAGCGTTGACTACTGTCGCAGTTTAAAGAAAGCCGACGTGGACACTTTATATCTGCAGTTTGACGGCGTAACTTCCGATGTGTACAAGTTCACGCGGGGATGCGACCTGCTTGACATTAAAATGAAGGCTATCGAGAACTGTCGGAAGGCGGGAATGGAGAGCATTGTCCTAGTGGTTACGCTGGTCAAGGGCGTTAACGACCATCAACTAGGAGACATCATACAATTTGCAGTCAAAAACTTCGACATAGTTAGGTGCGTAAACGTTCAGCCAGTATCCATATGCGGCAGAATTCCTAAGCGGGAAAGAGAAAAAATGCGCATAACCATCCCTGACTTCATGGCTTCCGTTGAAAAGCAAACCAAAGGCAAAATAAAGGCTGAAGACTTCTATCCCGTACCAACCGTGGTTCCCATTTCCCGCGCAGTCGGCGCATTGAAAGGCAAGCGCTACGTGGAATTTACTGCCCATCCCCACTGCGGAATGGCTACGTACGTTTTCGTTGAAGATGGAGAAATAGTTCCAATTACCCACTATGGCAACGTGGAAAAATTCATGAAAGCCATGGACAAGGTTTACGAAGAAGCGGCAAAGGGACATAGCACAAGGGCTAAGATGCAACTGATGAGCGGATTACGCCACGTAAAATTCGGCTTACTCAGAAAGTACATTTGGCCAGTGCTTAGAACAGGTAGCTACGAGGCTTTGGGAAAACTTCATAGGAAAATGCTTATGATTTCAGCCATGCACTTCATGGATCCCTACAACTTTGACCTTGATCGTGTCAACAGATGTTGCATACACTATGCTGTGCCCGACGGCAGGATAATTCCATTCTGCACCATGAACTCTATTCATAGACCAAAGATCGAAGAAGCCCTTGGAGTTCCCATAGAGGAATGGCGCAAAAAACATAAGGCAGAAATCAGCGCAGTAGCATAAAGGAACATCTGCCATTTTCTCAATGATTTTATGCTGTAAATATCTCTTTAATTTGTCATTAATTGACATCGAATAACTTAAATTCTCAAACTTTCAAACTTTTTGAAATATGGTCTTTTACGTGGTGTACAGGGCTTCTAAGGATTATAAGAATAGAAGCCTTATACCCCGTCGCCTCCGAGCCATAGGATGCACGCAATTGGGCAAATCTTTCTGGGAAATAGAAGAAGAGAAGGCGGATAGGGCTTTTTGGCTGCTCCAAAAGAATCAGCCCATATTTTTAAAGAGAATAAGGGAGATCAGAAAGCCTCGATTCTTAAAGGAGAAGGACATTTATGAGCCTGGAAGCATGGTAATCGTTGCATATAGAACTCCGAAAGAGGCAAAGAGAGAAAGGATAAGAAACTTCTTAAAGAGGGCTCCATGCATTCGCCTCTGCCGCTCAGTCTACGCCTTTTATCAAGAGCATTCACGATTTGACAAAAACAACGAGCTGGTTGACGCTCGACGCTTCAGGAATTTTATTCAAGAAATAGAAGAAGACGTAAAAGTTGTTCCGCGAGTTGTCATTGTAAATTCAGAGTCTGTTGAAAGGCTCCTAGAAGAAACTAGGGAACGCATCGAAGACGAAATTTCCGACATCGTTGAATGTTGCAAAGACCTTTACCAAAAGGCCAGCGAAGGAAAATACGATGAACAACACATTCGTAACGTTCTATCAAAGATCAACAGAAGATTCATCACAGTGAAGAAAGTAGCCACTTTTTATGAAAGATGGTTAAAGATGGATTTTTCAAAAAGCTTAATGAAACCCTACGGAGCCATTCAGAAACTTCACTCCATAATTGACTTAGAATAACAGGTAAGGCGTTTTTCACAATAATTTTCCAATTTCTAGAATAAAAAAAAGTGGATATTATGGGAGGCGAGGCGTTTAGCATCCTTAGCCTAGTTATCCTCTGTTTAACTAAGCTTTATTAAAAGTTGATTTGAAGGTTATATTTTTACCACTCTTTAGCCTCTTTCTTCTTCTTCTTTTCCTTCTTGGACATGCTAGTCACCTCCCTCTCCAACTATTGTGGATTGAACCACCTTGCCATCTTTCTCCTCTCGTTCCCGAGGTGACACTTTATCCTTCAAGGTTAAGGTGCTTCATGATATTCACATAAAAATTTATGATACGTGAAAAACCAAAAAATTCAATTTTTCTGATTAAATAAGGATAAAATAGGATTTGTTAAATAAAAAGAGTAATATTTGGAGTTTTTAGTTAAAAAAGATGATGTTTTTTCCTTTAAAGTCATTGAAAGGAAAGAAATTGAATTATAGAAAAATTTACTTGTGAAATATAAGAGTAGGAAGAAGGGAGGCTTCAGTAAGGGAAACTCTATAAGGAACTATTTTCTTTTGAAGTATCGAGGGAAATCCATGGGCGGGAAGAAAAAGTTATCCATTAAGCAAATGGAAAAAATGCAATTGCGGAAGCCGGAAACCAAAAAGGGTGAATCCGCAAAATCCGGTGGAGCCCAACCTAAGGCGAAGTCCATTGGAATATTTCTACCAGACCCTACGAACAAGAAGGTCATTGAAGAACTCAAAAAAATGAAGGTTCTTACTCCATATTCCGTGGCTTCACGCCTTGACCTACGCCTAAGCGCAGCGAAGCATTTTCTGAGGGAATTAGAGCAGCAGGGCACAATACAATACGTTTCCAGCAGCAGAAACCTTAAGATATACAAAATCGCTGATTAAACTCGGCGGACAATAGTTCAGGGATGAATTTTGGCGGAGAATGTTTCCCGAATAATCATTAAGCTTATTATTAATGAAATAGGCGAGGCAGAGGGGGAGCTTGTCCGCCATATGGCTCCAAGAACCGTGGACGCCATCACCAAAAAACTTCCCATTGAGGGACGCGCAGCGCTGTGGGGAGAAGAAGTCTATTTCGAGATTCCATTGAGAATGGGCGAAGAAAAGGCTAAGGCTCATGTTGAAAAGGGAACGATTGGTTTTTGGCCCATGGGAAACGCCCTCTGCATTTTCTATGGCGAAACTCAGCCCTACAGTCCAGTTAACGTTGTTGGTCAAATAACTGGAAACCTAGAATTGTTTAGACAAGTGAAAAGCGGAGCCAAAATTAAGGTTGAAAGAGCATAATGCCATGAGGGATTGGTTATGAGTGGCGAAATGAAGGATGTGGTTAAGAAGCTGGAAAGGGAAAGGGACGCGCTTCTTAATGAATTAAAGGATTTGGATAGGAACCTAAAGGAAGGCGAAATCGGCGAGGAAGAATACAAAGAGAGAAGGCACACCATTGAACGCGGACTAGTAGAAATTATGGATCGCCTAATTCAAATGGGATTCATAATGGGCGAAAAATAACCCATCATCGCCACTTATTCAAGTGCCTTCATAGTCAAGGCTGCAATGTGTTCGATTTGGCTAGAAGTTACGCCTGGATGAACGGGTAAAGAAAAAACTTGCTGGGCGGCTTTCTCCGTTTCTGGAAGGCGACGTTTTCCAAACTTGCGGTAGTAGGGCATAAGGTGGATGGGAGTGCCATAGTACATGGCGGCTCCTATGCCACGCTTCCTCAATTCCTCCAAAATCTTATTTCTCGCGGTTGCGTCTGCGCTCCTAAGCCTCACAGTGTATAGGTACCAGCTGTGCTTGTAGCCAGGCGGTTCTGCGGGTAACTGCAAATCCTTTGCCTCACGAAGCCTCTCTGTTAAAAGCTCAGCGTTTCTCCTCCTCTTTTCCAAAAACTTTGGGAGCTTCTGGAGTTGCACATAGCCTATGGCAGCCTCAATTTCGGGCATGCGGTAATTATGCCCTAGCATGGAGGAAACGTATGATTCTTTCTCTCCGTGCATCCTGATGGAACGAAGTTTTTCGGCGAATTCATTGCTGTTGGTGGTTACCATGCCGCCTTCGCCCGTTGTCATGTTCTTACTTGCATAGAAGCTCCAGCAAGCCATGTCCGCGAAGGCTCCAGGCGGCTTTCCCTTGTATAGGGCTCCGTGGGCTTGAGCTGAGTCTTCAATAATCGCCAAATCGTGTTTTTTGGCAATTTTGCTTACGGCTTCCATATCAGCTGACAATCCATACAGATCAACTGGGATTATCGCCTTCGTTTTGCTAGTAATTGCCTCTTCCGCTTTCTCAGGACTAATGTTGTAGGTGTTGGGATCTATGTCCACGAAGACTGGCTTTGCGCCAATTAATGCCACGGCTTCGGCTGTCGCTACGAAAGTGAAGCTTGGAACGATCACTTCGTTGTCTGAGGTTGTTTCAGCCGCTAGAAGGGCCATGTGAAGGGCGGCTGTTCCATTGTTCACGGCTATGGCGTGCTTGACTTTGGCGAACTTGGCGAATGCGCTTTCAAATTTCGTGGCCATTGGGCCTTCCCCTAGACGACTGGTCAAAATGCCGCTTTTCAAAACCTCAGTAACTATTTTTATTTCTTGTTCGTCGATTTGGGGCATGTTTATTGAAATGGTTTCCTGCAATTTTTTCGCCTCTAAACGACTTTAAACTCTATTTGTTGATTGTATTATTAGTGTTTTTAGAGGTGTGCACAATTAAATCTAAGTAGATATATGAAAAAGATGCGATGCAGTTTTCAAATCGTTTTTATCGTGTCAATTACTATGGGGGCCGTCTTTTCTTCTGCTAGTTTCAGTTTTTGCGCATCAAAGCCACTTCTCCACTTCAACTCCGCTAAGCTGTCTGAAATTCTAAGCAAGGATGCTGCCATAACCCTTCGATAAGTTGCCAAGGAGAAAAGGGCGGCGGTTTCCATATCTACACACAGGACGCCTTGACGTTGATACCTTGAAACTTTTCGTCTGGTCTCCCTATAGGGAGCATCTATGGTCCAAACCGTCCCAGAGTGAAATGTCACATCGTGTTTGCGGCAACTTTTCAATAAGGCTTCAATTAGTTCTTTGGATCCTGAAGCCTTAATATTCCTAGAAAGATAGTGGTAGGAGGTTCCCTCTTCTCTTATGGCGTCTGTTCCTATCACAAAATCGCCGATGTCCACATCCTTCTGCAAGCTCCCAGAAAACCCAATTAAGATGAATTTTTTGCCTCCGCATGCAATTAATTCTTCCATATGCATAACGAGGGCTGGAGCACCAATGCTTAGACGAATGAAAGTGACATCTTTATTTTTAATCCTACCGAACCGAATAGGGAAAGAGTCAGGATTATATAACCAAACCTTAGGTTTTTCAGCATTTGAAAGCTTTAGGAGCTGATCAAAGAGATCCTCGCCATAAACCATGATGACAATTTCAGGGACCTGAAACGATTTTAACTCTAATCCCCTTCGACGGGCAACATTTCGTACGAGCTCTTTAGGATTTATCACAGACCGAAGTTTTCTAAAACCTTTCAAAAAAGCCCCGCCTAAACAATAAGGTCAAGGCATCCAATATAAAAAGTGTTTTATTAGATGGTGCATATGAGTTAGACTTCTAGGCGCATTGTGTCACAGTGACGGATAATAAGGTTTACACATTTGCGAGTTTCGTTATAATCTCTTTGATAACTTTTGCAGGAGCACCTGTTCTAAAGCCCCTTGTGTTAAAGTGGGTTGGAATGACTTGGAAGCCCTTCTTTTTCAGCTCGTTTATCACTTGAATCAAGGGCGGAGTTCGTAAACCCAAGTTGTCACAGATTTTATCGGTCACGTAATAGGTAACGGGTCCTTCTGCCTCATCCTGAATCAGGGACAAAAGCTCAAGAATTCTTTTCTCCTGTTTCAGGTTTCTTCCAGCAACCTCTTTTTTCATAGAAGCGCAAAATTCTTCCTCGCAGATTTTTCCCAGCCATAGGGGACCTGCGACGCTTAACTTTGAGCCGCATTCGGGGCATTCCCGTTTTAAAGGAGAGGCTATTCCCTTGAATGTTTCTCTATGAAAGCATGAAAAGCAGTGGAGGACGTATCCCATCTCTCGAATGCTTTTGTCGGCTTCCCTTGCGCCATAATGGGCAAGGGCATACACTCGAATATAGTAGTCTGTGCTGTGACTGAGCATAGCCTTGACACCTATATCGTGCTTTGCCGCCGTCATCGTTAAGCAGCCAATCAGAAGTCGAACAGCCAACTCGTGGCAGTACTCAGTTCGCAGAGGTCTTCCGCCATACTTTCGAACGCCAGCCCTGGGATGAACGCCGCAAAGAGGAGCCATGTCCGTGGCTGTTAATGCTAACAATCCGCCGTCGCGCAACGCTCTAATAGCAGAGTCCAGATAGGGCACGGGAGAGCCGAAGGGGTCCACATCGATGAAGTCGAACCTTTTTCGTGGCGCCGCATACTGACTTAAAAGGAGATTGGCGTCTTCATTCGCAACTTGGACGATTTTTGACAATTTGTTGCGTTTCACATTTATCTGAGCAAGTTCGGTTGCGTTCGGGTTAATGTCGCCTAAAAGGATTTTTCGAACACCCTTAACCTCCACGGCAAATCTGACTCCTCGAATGCCGCAGCCCGCTAAGGGTTCACAAACAGAAATCTCTCTTCCAACCATTTTTTGAAATGCTTGGAGTGCTAAAACAGCCAAGTCCCGATTCAACTCCATAGCGGGGTTAAAGAATACTGGAGCTTTGGAAGGAGCGAAATTCCAAGCCTCAAGCTTTGGCACTGCTACGCTAACTGTGCTTTCCTTCACGACTTCCGTGGGAAAACTGAAGCTCAAAGGCATTTCTCCATTCTTATATGGTTGTTCAGTGAAGGCGTCACCACACTATGAATTGAGCAGTTACACAATCCCTAAGAAAGTCTTCAACCTAATAATATCATGCTCTCCCGGAGGTGAGGACGGCAAAAATCGTTTTATTGCGCCGCTTCTCCACCATCCGCTCCTCACCTCTTTTTTATGCCTAAAAACCTTCTTAAACTAAAGGCTAGAATTACCTGATATGAAAATCTTTCTCACGGGCATGCCCGGCTCAGGCAAATCCACAGTCCTAATGAAGGTTATAGAAAGACTAAGGGCTGAGGGACTAAGGGTCGGAGGGATAATAACGCCCGAAGTCAGAACACAAGGCCAAAGAACAGCCTTCAAGGTTGTAGACCTCTCCTCAGGCGAAGAGGGAATTTTGGCGAGTGTCGACCAGCCTAATGGTCCAACCGTGGGCAAATACAGAGTAAATATACCAGATTTTGAGCGAGTGGCTATACCAGCCCTAGACTTCGCCATAAAACAATGCCACATAATATGCATAGACGAAATAGGCAAAATGGAACTCTTCTCGACTGAGTTCAAACAAAAAATTAACGAAATTCTAAGATCAGAAAAACCATTGATAGTTGCTGTCCACCGCAATTACGCCAAAAACTACGAAAAAATCGGAATCATGCTTCAAGTAACGCCTGAAAACCGAGAAAAAATAACAGACACGATAGTCTCAAAAATCCAAAGGAAACGAAATTGTGCGTGTTAGCTTTTAGGCTATTGAGCGACAGCAAATTTATTAGGCAAAATGCCCATGGCTATTAATGGTGCTAGACATTGGTGGAGAATGTTGTCGTGCCCGCTTCGCTCTTGAAGGAACTGCATGAGCATCTCGTTAAAGTGCAGGAGGTTTTAGCTACACTTGAGGAGTTCATGGGCAAAGAGGGAATAGCGAGAATTAGGCGGGCTTCGGAGGAATATAGAAAAGGCGAATATGTAGGTGTGTTGTCTTGAATTACGTGATTTTAAGTGAGGAGGACCGTAAGCTTCTGCTTGAGACTAGGCGGCTTCTAGACGAGTTGCTGGAAACCTTAGATGTTTTAAGCAATCCTGAAGAACTTAAGGCTTTAGAAGAGTCTGAGAAAGAGATGAAGGAAGGGAAGCTAACCTCGCTGGATGATCTTCTCCATGAGCTTAAAGTCAAAAAAATATAGGGTTGAAGTTACTCCGCGCTTTAGGAAAATGCTTAAGAAACTCGATTATAAAGCGCAGCTTAGAACACTGGGGAAACTTAAGGAGCTAGAAGTACAGCCTCACTCTTTTAAAAGGTTACGTGGACCCCTGACTGGAAGATACGCCATGAGAATTGGCAACTATAGGGTTATTTATACCATCGACGAAGATAAAACAAGAGTAGTTGTTCACACTGTTGTTCACAGGAGAATAGCCTATGAACGGTAATTGACATGCTCCACGACCTCCTTATCTAAGTTTAAGATAAGAGAAGAATAAACGATAGACTCATCATGATAATCGCTTATGGCCTCAGACCATTACCCAAGAGAATGTAGCAAAAAGAAAATTCTAAAGCTAAAATAAACCGTTTAAGCTAATTCCCGACTTTCACAAACAGATCCAACAAAACAAGCAAGAAACAAAAAATAATAATCCCCCTCTACCCTATATTAACAACAGCGCCCTCTATCCTTCATACTGCTCCTTTAAGCCATAAAAGTTAACGCTCAAACGCCTCAAAATTAAGAACAACACAGCCGAAGGACATAAACTTCAGATAGGTGAATGTATCTTTAACGAAAGCCCTTTAGTCTCCCTTAAGGATAAACGGTTAAACGGTTACATTATAGAAATTGGTAAAACGTCCAGAGGACGGTTCGCTGAAGAAATTAACTTTGAACTCTACCTGAAAAGCCGCGAAGGTGAAACTTCAAAGAATCCTGTGGTTAGGGGCAAATACTTTTCTGGAAGGGGAACGTTTTACAAGCCTTGGATCGAAATATATTATGACCCTTACGTATTTTTTGATTCGTCAGGTAAGGTGAATCTCTTCGAGGAGAAACTTGACGAAAAACTGTTCAAGCATCTTTCGAGTCTGATACCTCCCAGCGGACACATCATGGTATTCTACTTGAATCATGAAGAAACAAACAAGGGCTTACAGAAGGGAATTCCAGCTCCAGCCACGCCGATAGGACATCTACTGTGGAAAGCAGGATGCACATGGTTCAAAGACTGGTATTTCGCCGAGGGGTTCATGGAGGGAGACGTAAAACTCCAAGGCGACAAACCATTAAACAAGGCAAGCAGAGAAAGAGACTTACATAAACTTCATGAAGAGTTGACCGAATTTTTGGAGAAAGAGAAGGGAGAGGAAAAAATTTTCCTAGACGCCAAAAAAAGGGCTGAAAACGTTTTGAAGGATATAGAAGGAGAAATCCCTAAAATAAAGAGGACATAGATTAAATTCTGAAATTAAATGGTCAGTCACTATCACTTTTTAAGAAAAGCCATAAGCCTTGGCATAAGCTCGGTTCCACGCGCCAAAACGCCTAAGCTTCCCTTTCTGCATGCTTTCTCAGAAAACTTACGAGCACCGTCGCCCTCAATTGCATCGCCCGATATGAGCAGCGGCACTGGATCGTCGCTGTGAGCTTTCAGTTTGCAGGGCGTCGAATGATCAGCCGTTACGCAAATAACGTAGTCCTCAAGCCTTATGCTTGGTAGGAGAGTTCCGAAAAGGTATTTGTCAATGGCGGCTATGAGTTGCGCCTTCAAGTTAGGATTCCCATCGTGACCAGGCTCGTCAGGACCCTTAATGTGCAAGTAGAAACAATCATAGGAAGGCAGCAAGTCGAATAACTTCTTTACTCTAATCGTGCAGTCTCTTTTAATGTCAGGTGACGGAGGCGGAAGATCAACTAAATGCATTCCAGCCAATTTGGCTATTCCCCTCTCGACGGGCATGTCGGCGAGACAAGCGAAACGAACCCCATATTTCTCATTAATATTGAAGAACTCAGGCAAAAGGTGACCAGCGTCTCGAGCGAGAATAACGTTAGCCTTAAGCTTTCCCTCGGCGGCTCGTCTCTTATTTATGTTGTGATCATCCAGAACTCCATGGCTTTTTTGAGTGAACTCGTTCACGAGTTCCGCGGAAATTTTTGCCTCCTCAGTTTCGTCCAGAGGCGTACACTTCTTCAGGATCATTTCGACTTTGGCTTCCGCTATGCTGAGGTCGCCTACCCTAGAGTAGGCTGGATCCGTGTTGGTAATCTTGCTTGAGAAGGGCTTTCCCTTACTTCGTATGACTAAGACTCCCCTATGTCCTATCGTGTTCCTGAATTCAAAATCCGCGGGATGCGATTTCAATTTCACCTTTTCATTCACTGCCTTACTTAGCCCCGTCGCCTCTTCGGTAGTCAGGCCCCTTCCAGCCCTTCGGTCAATAATCTCGTCTCCAGAACCAAGCGTCGCAAAGTTACATCTCAAGACAAGGTCGCCGTTGCTCATAGGCACGCCAGAACCCCAGGCCTCAAGGGGTCCTCTGCCAGTATAGTACTTGAAAGGGTCATAGCCCAGAATGGAGATGACGGCAACGTCGCTTTCCGGCGCCACATCCTTTTTGACGGAATACATCAGCCCTGTTTTACCCTTTTCCGCTAGAAAGTCTAGGTTAGGCGTCTCCGCAGCTTCGAGAGGAGTCTTATTGCCAAATTCTTCAATTGGCAAGTCACCCAAACCGTCTATGACAACGTAAATTAGCTTCAGATGCGCCACATCCTTGGCAAGTAGCTATAATTTGCTACCGAACAGTTCTCTAAGGTATTTCTTATGGGTTTCGCGTGTGGTCAATGGGTATATTTTTCGCTCACTATGAAAGAAGAGCGGGTCTTGGCTTATTATCCTCGAAAGCTCTTCGTCTGATTGTGCGTCAACTATGAGCATATGGCCCTGCTGGCCTATCAGGTGGTAATACTTCTCAATTTTTCCTTTGGATTCCAACTCGTCCAAATATTTGAATTGAGCTGGAGTTAGCTTAGCCAGCGCTTCGATGGGTGTTTGGGGCCTAATCCACTGGAGAACCAGAAACTTCATACTTTTCACCAAGAATAAGTTTTCAATAACTATTTATTTGATTTACGTGCAAAAAACAGCAAGGAGAGTTAAGTCCAGCAAATTGAGCCTCTTTCCATTAAGATTAAAAGCACACATAATACTTTAAGGACGAATTACTAAAAGCTGAATTAGACTAAAAAATAAAAGAAATGTGCGAGCTATAGTTTTGTTGTTTTCATTGCCTCTTGGAAGAGTTTCTTAACGACAGCCCTTCTGGCTTTTTGGGCAAGTTGATCCTTTGTTACGAAGTCCAAAGCCTCTTCGGGGCACCACTCTATGCACTTTGGCTTTCCGTCACAGAGGTCGCAAACTACCACAACCCTCTTTTCCGGGTGCAACGTGATGGCGCCGTAGTCGCAAGCCTCGATGCACCATCCGCAACCGTTGCATTTTTCCTCGTCGACCATGATTACGCCAGTTTTCTCCGACTGCTCTAAAGCGTCCCTTGGGCAGGCAGCCACGCATGGAGCTTTCTCGCAGAGTCTGCATGTAACTGCGAGGTTGATGAGCGGATGCAGCCGCACGGTTCTGATCCGAGACTTGAGGGGATTGAACACTTTTTCTTTTTCGAATGCGCATGCGTATTCGCAGACGGTGCAACCCACGCATTTGTCAGGGTCTGCGGATACGAATTTTTTCGCAGGAGCAGTTGTCATTTATTATTTCCTCCCTTACTCTTTTTCTTTTCAGGCTTTTCGGGACTTTTCGGTTTCTCAATTTTGTCTTTCACGATGTGTGTAAGGTCGTTGAGCCCTATTTCATTGAGCTTTTCTAGGGTTGGTATGCCTTCTTTGGTCCATCCGCGGGATTCGTAGTAGTCGTCGAGCATGAAGTCGAGTTCCTTTTGGGTGATGTAGCTTCCCTTTGAAACGACTCCTTCGTCTGGGATTGGTGTGCTCATCACTTTAGCGGGAAGATGGTCATCCTTTCTGGTGAAGCCTTCTCGAATGTTAATTAGCCTTCCCAGGTTGTTTATTCTTTCTCCGGCTACCTTAAGTTCTTCTGGGGTCATTTCGATTCCTGTAACTACCGTGTAGAGGCGTGCTAGGTCTTTGAAGTCCTCGTAGTACGTGCCCCTGCTGAACTTGCAGACAATGAGCGAATCAATTATCGTGTATAAGTTTTCAATATCTATGACGAGTTTGCTTCTTCCCTTTTCAAATTTAAAGCGGTTAACCGTTCCCTTAAGGTCAAGGGCGTAGGCTCCGTGGCGATTATGGTCTGCTCCACGGAAGGAAACCGCATATCCCACAGCCGCAGTTTTTAAGCCCCTGATGTCATAGCCCGTCATTTCGAGCCCCTTAATGTGGTTAGCGTATTTTTCTGCGCCCCTACCGATCTTCGCCGCCGCTCTCTTAACACCCTCCGCTAATATGTCGCCTAACCCCTCTCGATTGCCTATTTTATTTACCATCTTTACCAATGCTTCATAGTTGCCAAAGCGGAGGTCTAGGCCCTCCGTGTCTTTCTGAGTGAGAACTCCGTGTTCATAACAGTCCATGGCGAAGCCAATAATACTACCAGTAGAGAGGGAATCTAACCCATAATAGTTGCAAAGGTCCATTGCCTTTATGATCGCACCTAAGTCATCGATGCCACAGTTTGGTCCGAGCGACCAGAGGGGCTCATATTCCACTCGTGTGGTCGTCCCTTTGAAAGGTCCTTCAGGGACAACGGCTATGTGCTCGCAACGCATGGGGCATGAAGAGCATCCGACGACTCTCGCAACGAATCGTTCATTCAGGTATTCTCCGCTGACTTTTTCAGCGCCTTCAAAGGTGGCATTAGTGAAGTTTCTAGTGGGCAAGGCGCCTAGAGAATTGTGAACAAGCACGTTCACTGGGGTTCCTAGGGTTCTATACTTTGATGTAGCTGGGCCCTTCATCCTTTCATGAAGCATCTTTACAACTTCAAGGAACTCTTCGGGCTTCGCAACTTTCACGTCCTTTGTCCCACGCACGGCAACTGCCTTCAGGTTTTTATAGCCCATCACGGTGCCCATGCCTGTTCTTCCCGCTGCTCTAGTCCTATCGTTTATGATGCAGGCAACTCTGGACAGTTTCTCTCCGGCTGGGCCGATCGCAGCCACGCGAATGTAATAGTCCCCTAGCTCGTCTCTGATGGTGTCTTCTGTTTCGGCTGGGGATTTGCCCCACAGATGTTTGGCGTCCATTAATTGGACTGTGTCGTCGTCAATCCATACGTACACTGGTTTCTCCGACTTTCCCTCGAAGATTACGGCGTCGTAGCCTGCTCTTTTTAGGTCGGCGCCGAAAAAGCCGTGTGCCTTAGCTTCGCCGACTCCGTTTGTTAGCGGAGACTTGGATACGAAGGCGATTCCGTTTCCTGCTGTGGGCGCCATTGTGCCTGTTAAGGGTCCTGTTGTGAGGATGAGGGGGTTTTCGGGGCTGAGGGGTTCGGTTCCTGGCTTAGAATTGTCCAGGAGCAGGCGCATTCCAAGTCCGATTCCGCCTATGTATTTTTTGGCTAGCTCCTCCTTTAATGATTCGGTTTCGGTTTTTCCTGTTGACAAGTCTATGCGTAGTATTCGTCCAGCGTAACCGTTCAATATGCTCGCTCTCCTAACGACTCATTATTTCGCTGTAGAGATAAGAGTAAAAACATAGGTTAATATTTAAGTGTTTAATCCACGCGGCATGGCACAAAATCGCAATATTACGCAAACTCGCAGAATCTTAGAGAAGACCTGA
>Ga0315280_10001374_pt1 | contig 42177 bp, 42 predicted proteins | sample YL17G06_40_MG_FD_203697 | JGI IMG/M metagenome (GOLD analysis project Ga0315280, IMG submission 203697) | Sediment microbial communities from Yellowstone Lake, YNP, Wyoming, USA - YL17G06_40 | ecosystem: Environmental > Aquatic > Freshwater > Lake > Sediment | place: USA: Wyoming | collected...
CTACTCTAGGCCTGAAGAGGCTATGGAGAATAAGGGCTGGCTGGGCGCTGATCTCTGTTTCGACATAGATGCTGACCACATCCCCACCCCTTGCAAACGGATTCATGACAGATGGACTTGCAAGGATTGCGGTGCCACTGATGTCGGAAGCCCCCCTGACATATGCCCGAAATGTCAAAAGGAAAGAATCGACGAAGAGACTTGGCTTTGCGAGGAGTGTCTAAGTAAAGCAAGAACTGAAGCAACAAAACTAGTTGATATGCTGGAAAGAGACTTCGGCCTTTCCAAGAATGACATGAGCGCCTTCTTTTCAGGGCACAGAGGCTATCACATTCATGTGAGAGCAGATGAAGTGAAACAATTGAACGATACTGAACGAAAAGAAATAGTAGACTATGCGCTCGGGCTTGGACTTGACCCCAATCTTCATGAACTTCGCCAAGGGACTTCAAAGAGCATGAAATTCGAAGCTGGTGATATCTCAGATATTGGATGGAGAGGCAGATTGGCGAGGGGACTATTCGAAATCATTAACAACTTTAATGAAAGGGAATTGGCTGACCTAGGATTGAGAAGGAAAGCGATCGAGGACATAATTGAAACTAGAGAGCAACTCTCGAAGGAACAGTTCGCAACAACTATATGGAAAACCCTCTATACAATCGGGCCAAAGACTTGGCAAAAAATAACTGAGAAGGCCATATACGAAAGCTCTGCAAAAATAGATACAGTCGTTACCACAGACATTCACAGGCTGATAAGGCTCGCTGGAACACTCAACGGTAAAACTGGACTGAAAGTCGTGAATGCGCCGTTGGCAGGCCTAGAAAGATTCGATCCTTTCAAGGAAGCCGTGGCATTCATAGGAGAAGATACGGTATACATCAAGGAAGCCCCAAAGTTCCGGTTGGGAGAGGAGGTTTTCGGCCCTTACCAGAAGGAGAAGAGAACCCTCCCAAGAGCAGCCGCTATACTACTCGTTTGTAAAGGAAAAGCTGTCCCGGTGATCAGTTGAGATGTACGACGAGTTGTACGGAGCTTGGAAGAGAGAGAAACTTCTCCCTGAACTTCAGCCGCTAAACGAAGATTTCTACAGCCAAGTAAGCGGATACATTAAGAAACTGAAGGAAAGCCAGAGAATGATTGACGACAAAACCCTCAAGGCTAGACTTCTCCGCAACGAGATTGAGAATGCCAAGAAACTCGCGTCTGAGCTGCTGGATCTAAGATTCAAGAAGATTATAGCTGCTGCAGATCAAGATATTCAGATACCAGCAAACTGCCTAACAAAAGAGGATAAAACAATCTACAGCGCAGCAGCGAAGATGACCAAAATCTTCGATAAGATGAAGATGAACATAACTGAGGGAAGAAGATTTGACGCAACCGTAAGAATAGAACAAGCAAAGACTAGAACAATGCTTCTTCGATTTGTTCAAGAGATGCCAGCTGTGATTGGCACGGACATGAAGACGTATGGTCCATTCAAAGTGGAGGATGTAGCCGCGCTCCCTATAGAAAATGCTGAAGCACTGATACGTCAAGGAGTGGCTGTGAGAATAGACGTCGGGGAAGACTGAAACTAGTAAAGCTCTCATAGCAGTTTCGCTACGTCGTCTTTTCTGTAGGAATTTCACCTGTGACGGCCCTGCCATGTGAGACTAAGGTCAACTCACTTGAAAATTGTAGCAGGAACTTGATAGACAAAACGAATATTTAATGATCTATTTGCTATATTAATCAGGACTAGACTAAATGTGTTTTAGAGTCTGGTTGTGTTGGAGCTGGTTGAGGTCGACTTGGTTGAGGAGTGGCTTAAGACATATGATCCTGGCAGCCATGTTGTTTTGAGAGGCATAGTTCGCAGGTTTCTAGCCTTTGCCGGTGTGGCGGCTGCTGAGTTGATTGATCGCCAGAAGCATGCCGTGGGCGAGGAGATTTATGAGATTCCGAAGCTTGTTCAGAGTTTTGTGGCTCAGCTGCCGGCTAGGCGAAGCTATAAACGATTCGTCTATAGTATGATCAACCAGTTTTTCGCTTATCACCATGCGCCCTTTCCGAAGGATCCGAAGTTTCTCCGGAGCTTCCAGATGCAGGGCGTTCAGCCTCCCGCTATTGCTAAGCTTACCATCGAGAATGTTAAGGAGATCATTATGGCTGCGAAGCCTAGGGACCGCTGTATGATCCTAATGAAGTGGCATGGGTTGATGGGGGCTCGCGAGCTTGCGTACACTAATTTACATGCTTGGCCTCAGATTAAGGAGCAGATGGACGCCGGCTCCGATATTATCCGAATAGACCTTCCACCTCGAAAGCGAAGTGACCTGCCTTTCTACACGCTTGTCGGAGGCGACGCAATCACCCATGGCTTGAAGCCCTACCTTGACAAGTACGGCGACCCTCCCGCTAAAGGGCCGATCTGGCTCAGCAAGAACGGTCTACCGATCTCTGCACGATCCTTCCAATTCGTATGGCGTGGATTGACCAATCGCCTCGGCATCTCTCACCTTCACATAGACGCTGGATCCTAGCTCAACTTGTCTACGAATACTTTAGAAAGAAAGAGCAGGAAGAGAAGCCGCCCTACTAACCGTAGCAGAGAGCGCCTATTTGATTTCCAAGAATCAAATAAGAATCAAATGACCCATACGGATCCTATTCCAGAAAGCAGCCTCTAGAGGGCCCCTGCATAGTCGGTTCTTGTTCCTTATATCACTCTGCCTGCAAGAACAACAAGAAAGACTCCTAGGCCTGTTCCAAGACCGCTTAGGAATCCACCCTCAGGTCCTCTCAATAGTTCCTTTTCTCGTAGGTAACTAATTAGTGGAGCAAGGGTAGTTAGCACCACTATTCCCCAAGCCCGAGTTGAGGAAGAAGGATAGTCAGAACATGCCTATAGCAAAAGCGTTCAGTCCAGCTGGCATCTCAAGCTTAACAATTTAACCACAAAGGACACTAAGGTCTCGCAAAGGAACACAAAGGACATACATCAATATATCTCTCCCTTATCTTTGTTTTCTTAAAAGTGTTATAAGATGAAAGCAATGATGCTGACCGGGATAGGTCAGATGGAAATGAGAGAGGTTCCTGATCCGGTTATAAAGAATCCAAAGGATGTTAAAATAAGAATGTCGGTTGTTGGTATCTGCGGATCGGATATACATTATTATACGAACGGAAAGATAGGATCACAGGTTGTAAGCTATCCTTTTACCGTCGGGCATGAAGGTGCAGGTGTTGTGATGGAAACAGGACCCGCCGTAAAAAAAGTGAAGCCGGGTGATACAATTGCAATTGAGCCGGCAATGTCATGCCATGAATGTGATCAGTGTCTTTCAGGCAGACCTCATACCTGCAGGAAGCTTAGGTACCTGGGTTGTCCCGGACAGGCAGAAGGATGCCTGTCGGAGTATATCGTGATGCCTGAAGAGAGCTGCTTCCCGCTCAAAGGTGGGCTTAATCCTGATCGTGGTGCTCTTTCAGAGCCTCTTTCTATCGGGATATATTCTTTAAAAAATGCCGGTGATATTAAAAAGTCGCGGATTGCCATACTCGGATTTGGTCCGATAGGCATGAGTGTCTTTCTTTCAGCAAAAGCTAAAGGAGCTGATGTTGTCTATGTCACGGATAAAATAGATGGCCGCCTGGATATCGCGAAGAAAGAGGGTGCTGCATTTACGGGCAATCCATTGAAGGAGAATGTCGCAGAAATTATTTTACAAAAAGAACCGCTGGGCCTTGATGTTGTTTTTGAATGCTGCGGTCAGCAGGAAGCCCTTGATCAGGCTGTCCAGATTCTCAAACCGGGAGGCAGGCTGATTGTGATAGGTATTCCCGAAACTGACAGGTGGTCAATGAGTGTTGATGATACTCGACACAAGGAAATATCATTATTCTTTGTAAGACGGCAAGTTGATTGTGTTGAATCCGCGCTTGAAATGATGAAAAAAGGAAGGATCGATACTGTTAATATGATAACCCATCGTTTCCCATTCAATCGTACAAAAGAGGGTTTTGACCTTGTCGCAGCTTACGCTGACGGGGTAATGAAGGCGATGATAGACTTTTAATGCATCCGATACCTGTACCTCAGCAGAGCTTCAAGAAAATAGTAATCAGCACAAGTTTCCGGAACATCCACTTCACTTTTTCCCGGGAGTGAGCCTACACCGTGTTTAAGGATAAAATAGCCATTCTCTCCGGCGAGGTTGGAATGTATCCTAGAGCAATTGCGCCAACAACAAGACCTACACCAATACCAATTCCAGTTGCCTTCCTCACTCTCATGAGGAAAACCTCATTTGCAAATCAACTAATCATATATGATTAATCGTATATGATTATGATATTACAGAACACCTATTCTATTCTATGCGCATTCTAATTGATAGGGGAGATAAGAAAATAGAAGGGTTTTTCGATCATTTCCCTAGCCTCTTTCAGAGCTCGCCTTTGTTAGGTTTTTTCTATTATTTTCCGAACCGCGGTAGGTTATATAATAGAGTATTTATGAAATTGTGAAAGAGGCGATACAAGTATGAGTTATTCAAGTGACAAACCGTTCAAGGATCGTGAACATATATTATGGGAAATTGGGTATTGCAATAGGGCTACTACATATACTACGATTCTCTGCTTTGTATTCATGGCCTTAGGAATCATTAGTGATCTCTTGAACATGAAGCTTGGTTTGGGATCGACATCTTGGTTGCTACTTGCTGTTGTTGCTGCGGTATACTCCATGGGTCCTCTCTTGCATGTGGTCATGGCTAGGCATTTGCTCGGCATGGAAGTAATCAAGAAAGATCAGTCGTAATAAAGAAAACACAAACCTCGATTTTCCTTTTTTTCAAGTTTAAGCGATAAGCGATATAGTTCAACTCAAAAGATATTGGGGCGATAGAATGAAATATTGGCTCGTTAACTTGATCAATCCTGTCATTGAGCTTATTCTACGTTCACCTTTTCGTTTCGTGCTACCCAAGTCCTGGGTGGTACTGACTTACACGGGTAGAAAGACGCATAAGAAACACTCGCTAATTTTTCATGTCGCACAGTACAAGGATGAGTTTATAGTCGTGCCTGGGTGCTTTGGTGAACTACCAACTTGGTGGCGCAACTTTCGCAAAGAGTCACCTATCGACCTGCTTTACATGGGAAAATCCATTGAATGCTTCGCAAGGGTAATAGAACATAATGAAACAGTTGCGGCGCCTAGACTTGCAGAGTATGTTCGGCATTTCCATGCGTCAAGCGTTGGAATTAAGGCTGATACAACGGAAGAGATGTTCAACGAGTTAGTAATAAAGGCTGCCAAGACTTACCCAATCGTGGCCATAAGGCCGCGTTCCAGCATCGGCAACTCCTAATACAAACCGTGATTCTCCTTTTTTCAAGTTTAAGCGATAACCGATAATCGACCAAATCTGGGAGGTGTTTGAGCTATGGAAAAGGAAAAGATGTCAGAGCCCAAGATGGTGACAGCAGCGTTTGTAATATCACTAGTCGCTGGCATCTTGATTGTCCTGGACAATCTCGGCATGATTCTAGGTTGGGTGGGACTGCCAGTGTTCGGTGGCATGGTAGGATCATGGATTGGATTAGTGTCGGGGTTCATTGTTTTGATTGCCGCCATAATGCTTAGAGTTCGTCCTGGGAGGCCACGCAGGGCCTGCGCACTTGCTGTATTTGGTGAGGAAGCATCATACTAGTTTTCTCCGTCGTTAGCCTCATCGTAGGCTTCCTTGTTAGCCCGATACTCGGCATCGTCGGCGGCGCACTTGCACTGATCCAAGGTCTAAGAATGAGACGAACCCCTTGATCGCCTGAGTATTATACCCTTTTCTGTCTGGATTAGAACACTATTCATCAAATGAGAAATCAAATGACCCATACGGTCCCCATTCCAGAAAGGAAAGCCAGATTATAACAGACGTCATGTTTATAGTCAGTGACTTGTTGAGATTGTGATGGAGGTGAAAGCGGTTGAAGGAATACACGTGTGTGCAGGTTGGTCATCACAAGGACGTTGGCAACGTGATCGAAGAATGGCTGCAAAAAGGGTGGCGTCTCCACACCTATGCTTGTTCGACGGGTGGAGGGGGCGGCTTGAGCATTGTGAATCATTACCTGTTATTCGAAAGAGGTGAGTGATGCCCCTCGCCACTATACGAATGTCTCTCTCAAGTGTGTGCGCACCTTCTATAGCACAGGGAAATTTGACACGCCGTGTCAAACTTGAGGGGGAGCCGGACCTCCAATTTTTTGGAGCCGTTCCGGTAGCATCACTTGATACTACCAAAGAAATTTCAGTTAGAGGCGTGCTTTTCGGTAGAATATGCAAAAGATTTTATTGTCGGCTCTAGAATATTCATTCTTGGGGGCTGCTTTTGGGAAGGGATGAGGTTAAATGGTCCCACCGCTGCCCAACCTGCATGACGACGCACATCCACAAGAGCTCTTTCCTTACTGTCCGTCTTCTCAAATCGGAAACAACGAGCCGTAGGACATTCATTCTCGTTTAGGTGGTCAAGCAATCTATCGCGTATGATTCCACTTCCATAATAAACATGTGATACGGTACTCAGCAAGGGAGCATACGGATAAACAACCGATTGACCAGACGGCTCGACATGAAAGGCGGTTGCATATCGTAGCCCTCGCCCTGTTTGCTCCCTTCTTGTTTGGGGGAATAATACTCTACGCCATACTTCCCAGTTGGATAATGTTTCTTTCGATTCCGTTGCCTGATTGGTTCAGGTTAATCATGGTTTGCGTAACCGTTCTGAGCATTCCGTTCACGCTTTGGGGTTATCGGACGCTTGGTAAGAATTGGGTTCACGCCCTAGAGCCGTCGAAGTTCCTGCAGAGAAAGAGGGAGACACTCGTGATGAGCGGCCCATACCAATATGTCAGGCATCCGATCTACTTTGGGGCATTCACCTTCATAATAGCCCAGGCTCTTCTGGCCGCCAACTGGCTTCTCCTTTTATCTGCACTTGCTGTACTCACGTTATTCTACATGCAGATAGGTAAGGAGGAGGCCCTGTTGATTGACAGATTCGGCAACGAATATCGTGAATACATGAAACGAACCCCACGATTCATTCCGAAGTTAAGGCAGGAATACCCGACACAACAGCGAAAGCAACCTCCATGAACTCAAGAGGAGCTTAGAGAGCGAGAAGCTGTACGCGGATTTCGGTGCGTTTTTGCAGGGTTCCTGAGCCTGCTTTTGGCTTGGTTTTCTTGGACCAGATAACCAGAGATATGCCAATAATTGCGACCGTGGCGATAAGCAAGACTATGAGCTGATAGTCGAACTTTGTCTCGGCGGTCTCTGTCTTCACGGTTATCGGTACGTACTGAGTTGGCATAGTAACCGTCGTCTTCAAGGTTGTCGCCTCGCTGACTATTGAGATGCAACCTTCAATTCTCTCGTTTTTTGTTGTCCATCCTACTGTTATAGGAACTAGGTATTCGTACTCAACATCGGCAGAGAATTTGCTTAACTGCGAGAGTTCCTCAATCTTCCAAGTTAATTCAGATTCCGAACCGGGGTTGGCTATTCTTGGAAAATCGTCTGTTGGAAAACAATCATTCCCGTCTAGTATCACTTTGACGAAGACGATTTTGATGGGCACATTTCCTTCGTTAATTACTCTAATTGTGAAGGTTCTTATTTGATTCTGGCTTGTCACAAATATTGCTGTAGGGCAGGCAATGCTTATTCGGGTTACAATCTCGGCCCCGGGAATAGTCAATTCGTATCCACTGGGTATTCGCTTCACCCAATTCGGAATCCCCATAGAGTCGCTCCTTGAAAAGCTACGTTCGGATCAGCTTCATGCTTCAACAGTTTATAAACCGCTTCCAGATCTAGTGTCGACGGTAAACCATAGTTAGGCGCATTCTAATTGTTTGGGGAGTTAAGGGTCTAATGCCTGAATCGAAAGACTAGATCCTATACTTCAACTTCTTCTGCAACTGGGAGGGCAATTCTCCCCTCTAGCAGGTGATCATGGACTTGGCGAAAATAACCGCATTTTACCGAGGAGCCAAACTGTAAGAGACCACCGAAAATGAAGATACCCCGGACATTTCACGAAAAACTCGCAAACATTTAATATGACAATCCTCATGCAAAACGAATAAATAACCCTCGGATCGGTTCTACTATGCCACCATGAGGCAATTAACATGAAGGCCCCAAAAGAGATAAACACTTACTGTCCAAAATGCCACCATCACACCCCCCACTCCGTCTCGCTGTACAAGAAAGGGAAAGAACGTACCTTGGCGGCTGGCGTTAGACGCCATGAAAGAGAGAAACATGGGTATGGCGGCCAGAAATGGCCAGAGTTGAAGCGAACTGCAAAGACAACCAAGAAGCAACTGCTGAAATTGAAATGTAAGACCTGCGGCTATGTTCTGCAAAAGTATGGAATAAGACTGAGAAAGCTTGAGATAGGAGGATAGAAGCAGCATGAGCAAGAAGGAGTTGATACCTAAGCCGCAAAGTAGATTTCTGAAGGTTAAGTGCGGCAAATGTGGAAATGAGCAAGCAGTCTTCGAGAGAAGTTCTATGATTATCAAGTGCAACGTTTGCGACGAAGTTTTGGCTGAGCCGAGTGGAGGAAAGATTAAGATCAAGGCGGAAGTCACTCAGGTGCTGGAGTGAAACAGGGGGAGAAGGAAATCTCTATCCAGAGTGAATACCCAGATATAGGCGACCTTGTAATAGCCACCGTAGTCAGAGTTGTCGATTACGGAGCATACGTTAGACTTGACGAATATCAAGGAAAAGAAGGACTGATTCACATCTCGGAGATCTCTACAACATGGGTGAAGAATATAAGAGATCACGCAAGAGAAGGGCAGAAACTGGTCCTGAAAGTTCTCAGGACCAATCCTCAAAGAGGACAGATAGATCTCTCCTTAAGAAGAGTGACCGGTAGAGAAAAAGCTGAGAAGATGCTTCAATGGAAGAAAGAGAAGAAAGCTGAATCTATTATCAAGAGCGCCTCCGAGAAAATAAAAATTGAACCAACTTCCATGGAGATGATTAAACAGAGAGTTACTGAAAAGTACGACAGCCTATACGATGCTTTTGAAGACGCTCTGGAAGGTGGCGGAGAAGTATTTGTTAAGCTGGGAATACCTAGTGACTTGGCGACCGCACTAAGTGAAGCTGCCAAATCTAAGATTAGATTAGAGAAGGCGAAAGTGAAAACTACAGTTGAGTTGACATGCGTTAAGCCAAGTGGAATAGAGGCCATAAGAACTGCGTTGCTGAGTGCAAAGAAGATTAGAAAACCAAGGGGTGCTGACATCAGGATCTATACTGTTGGCTCTCCACGCTACCGAATAGAAGTTACGGCAAAAGACTACAGTGATGGAGAACGAACTCTCAATGAAGTTGTCGATGAAGCTTTAGCAACGATAAAGACTCTCGGAGGAGAGGGGCGCCGGATCGGTTGAAATGGCAGATAAGGAAATGCGTCAAATGCGGACAATATACTCTGAAGGAAATCTGCCAGAAATGCAATGTTGAAACAGTTAACCCACACCCAGCCAAATTCTCGCCGCAAGATCGATATGCTAGATATAGAGTTCAGAAAAGGGTGAACGCGAGTGAGAACAATCATAAAGGAGAGCAACGTCAAGCCGAGAGAACCTACAATCGTGGAGGGACTGCCAGGATTAGGCTCAGTAGGAAAGATCGCTGCTCTCTATCTCATAAGACAGCTTAGAGCAAAGAAGATAGCTACTTTGTACTCACCCCATTTCCCTTATTACGCTTTAATAGACCGATATGGCGTCGCTCGATTGCCAAAGAATGACTTCTATCTTTCCAAAAATACCAACTTGGAACTTGTAATCATTACAGGTGATTGTCAACCTCAGACTACGTACGGCCAGTACGAGGTAGCTAACCAGATGGTTAGCTACGCTAAGAAATACTCAGCGAAACTTATCATTACAGTTGGCGGGTATAGTTCAAGTGAAAGAACAGAGCCCAAAATTGTTGGTGCAGCATCAAGGACTGAACTCGTAGATAGGCTGACGTCATTTGACGTACTAGTTGACAAGACTGGCATACCAATAGTAGGCGTCGCTGGCCTCATTCTTGCCTTGGCAAGACCGAGGGGGATCGATGCAATTTGTTTGCTCGGAGAAACTATTGGTTACGTTCCTGATCCTCGAGCAGCCAAAAGCGTTCTAGAAGTCCTTTCGAAGCTCCTGAAAATTACAGTCAGCATGGATAAAATAGACAACGAGATAGAGAGAATGAAGCGGATCGAAGAGAAGATAAAAGAAGCTGACCAAGGAATCGAGGCAGTAATTAGAGAAAGAAGAGCAGAGGAGAAGGTAACCTACATATCTTGAAGTGAGAATCGAAGGGTTCTCCTCAAAGAAAGACGCCTTACTACTCTTTCTGCCAAAGTGCGCAGCCAAACAAACGCGAGAGTTCTGAGAAAGGTGGATCATAAAATCAACAAACGTCGGTCCACTTTTTATCTCTAGGCTTCTCGAAGACTGGAAAACTGGAAATTGAGAGTTGTTTGAGGACCGTTTGAATGAGTTTTCACTTCGATTATCTCGCAATATTGGAAGGAGTAATTGTATGCGGATTATTTGGTTGGCTTTCATTAAGGATGAGAATAGTCGACAAATCTGGCTTAGTCGCGGGATTCGTTGTCGGTAGCTCAGTCTTCATCTTCCCTAAAGACGGCTGGAAATGGTTCACTGTAATTCTCGTTTTCCATTTGGTTGCAGCCCAGTTTACCAAGTATAAGTACGAAGCGAAGAGGAGAAGAGGCTTCGCTCAAGAGAAAGGTGGGGCTAGAGCTTGGCAAAACGTATTCGCAAATGGCGGGTTTGCTGCATTGTTAGCGATCGGTGACGGATTATTTGCTAGCGAGCTATTTCTCGCTGGTTTCATTGGTGCAGTTGGAACGGCGACAGCTGACACATTAGCTACAGAGATAGGTTTGTTGTATCCGCGTAACCCAAGATCTGTAGCAGATCTCAGGAAGAAGGTTTCCCCGGGGAACATCTGGGGGTGTATCTCCATTGGGAGAATTTGCGACTTTACTCGGATCATTCATTATCGGCCTTGCAGCGTGGTTGCTTGGGATCTTTGGTTCTCCAGAATGGAGCTTCATGAGAGTGATGACTGTAGCCCTGATTTCAGGTTTCTTGGGAAGCACAGTTGATAGTATGATCGGAGCGACTGCCCAAGGGATGTTTCGATGTTCAATCTGCAACAAGATTACAGAAAGTAAAAAGCATTGCGGAGAGCCAAGTGTCTATATCTCAGGTTGTAGGATGATCGACAATAATCTTGTCAATTTTATCTCCACGGGAATAGGCGCCCTTATTGCAGCATTAGTCTATCTTCTACACTAGCGAATCTCGTAGTTCAATGATAAAGTTCTGAAAGCTACTCTTTGCTTACAGTTAGGGTTTGCATAGAACTGACTGCTCTATTATAGTTCATATTGCCGGTCCATGTGGCACGGATATATATTGTACCAATTTCCTTTGGCACCCAAGAAGTTGAGTAGGATCCGTTGGCGAGGTCGACTGAAGCGAGTGGAGTCCATGTCTTGTTGTCAGTACTGTATTCTAGTATGACGCGCCCACCAGATTCTTTTGGAGTCACGTTACATGAGATTGTCACATTTTGGCCCACCACCAAAGACGAGGGCGATATTTCAAGTGCAATTGCTGCATTGGCCTTGTTCACGGTCAACGGTCGATTGGAACTCACAGAGGATATGTAGCTGCCTTTGATGCCTTGAAATCTCGCGTGAATTATATATGAACCCGCATTTGGCTTCCAAGTGTAATGATATGTTCCATTCTCCGAAGTCGTCGTTGTGGATATTTCAGACCACGACGTTCCATTACTGGTCGAGTATTCCAATGTGACTTTCTGATCAGCCAGTGCACCCTTCGAGGAATTCAAAGTACCTGAGATCTCTACACTTTCACCGTAAGTAATAGTTGACTTATCTATCTTGCAAGCGATAGAAGTTGTCTCCGCATAGAGAACCTTGTAGACGAAAACGAAGCGATTGGAAGAAGCGAAAACTTGTTCAAAATAATTAGATTCAGGCGCAGATCCAGGTGATATACCTTGAATCATGAGCAATCCGAGAGCGGATGACGGAAACAAACCGTTGCTGTCAGCTATAGTTTGGTTTGATATCGTCTTGTTTCCAGCCGTAACCACGCGATAGTATTCCTTTACAGTTTGTCCTCCCTCTCCTTCTCTAGCCTTTTCATAGTACCTCACCGTCTCATCGCCATATGTTGTTCCATTGCTTATCTTCGCCATCCAATACCATTTGCTTTCCTCCCCGTATCCGTAGAAACCAATCGTCTGATTTTGTGTGTACCAAGTTATGAAGATCGTAACATGCGTGACATTGTACTTTTTCAGAACTGAGACAGCCCTTGTCTCATTCGACAAGAACGTCATAGCGATAATAGCTATCTGCGTTGAGTTAATAGTTCCGTTATCTGCCAGAGTACGTTTGTCCGCCATTGTCGTAATCCAGTATCCATAATCCCACCAAGAAAATACGACGGCGTCTTGAGGGAGGTTCTCCTTCATCCAAGTTAAGGCTTCTAGCCAATCGCTGGGCTGCTGCTGCACGGTAGGTAAGCTTGACGTAACTATGGTAGCTGGAGAGTAAGCCGCCGTGCTGGCTCTATAGAAAGTGGGCATGATTATTAGTAGGAGAATCAGAAGTATAGCGACCCCGAATTCTCTTCCAACTTTAGCGACAAAACGAGTCTTCCTCCTCGGAAATATTACAGCCTCTCGCAGGATGTCAACAGAAGGCTTACCTAGTTCGATCACAGTGACAGCTGCCAAGAGAGATAGAGCAGGCGCCAGAATCAAAGTTAATCTAACTAGCGAAGAGGCAAAATAGAGAGACGATAGACCAAACAGAATCAGAAATATGTCGCTGTTCCTCAGCCGTTGCGAAGCGAAGAAGAACCCGAAGATACCTAGCAATGAGATGATGCCAAACTCAAAGAAAAACGATGCCCACGTTGCTGGCCTGTGCTCAGCTACAGATTCGACCAAAGGGAGGTCTAGTCTGGTTGACGGATTTAGAACAGTCCAGAACTTTGAACCGAGGCCAACGATCAAGCCTTGCTGCCAAAGAACAAACGCTGCTGTTCCAAGTAACCCAAAGAAGCATAATACCGCGATTATCCTCTGTCGGACGCTTTTCAAATGGATGAAGAGCTCATAGAGGCAAAGGAGAAAGAGAACTCCGAAGATGGCGACGGTTGACCATTCTTTAAGAAAGCTGAACCCTAGATATGGCAGTTGCGACATTATCAGAAAATCCAGACCGTACGTGACGCCATAAGATAACAGTAGTCGACGAGAATACCTGCCGACGATTACGAGGACCGCGGAAAACAGGGCGACAAGCGACATGGGGTACCTAAAAGCACCCCAACCCAAGCTCATGTAGGATAACGACAATCCAGCAAGTACCGCATACAATAAAGACGCGCGATTAGATCTATTCGGTGAGATAGACCTGATATAGAACACGAAGAAGAGTAGCATAGCGAATATGCCTATCGTCTCATCATCAAAGAAACCAGCTGATGTTCTGAACACATGAGACGAACTGAAAGCCAAGAAGAGAGATGAAAGAAGCGCCACGCTACGGCTCCAAACATCTCTTCCAAGAAAATAGAGAGTAACGCAAGTTGCTCCACCCATAATAACAGGAAAGAGGACGCAGAACTGATACAAACTCATTTCGATTCCAATTGACTTCAGAAAGAGGTAGATAACTGCCGCGCTGAAAGCCACCCCAGGATAGTTCGTAGTCGGCACATCACGGCCCCAAGGATACCACGTCATGTGGTCATACCAACTGAACCAAGATGTGAAGCCGTTCTTCACAACGTACTCTGTCATTCTGTACTGTTGGTAAGGATCGAATTCTGAAAGATAGAAGCCCCACCGAACCGGTTGGAGACGAATCAATGCCGCTATCGTCACAATCGCGGCGAGACAGAAGAAGCTGATGACACCCCCCTTCGAAACACCTTCCACAAAAGTCTTAATTCCTCGTACCCTCGGTGCAAGTGTCTCTCTGCTTATTCTCTCTGCAACGAAGTCCTTAATTCGAGAGCTAATGGACACTCACCGAACACCTCGGAGGCTTCTAACAATACATCAGTATGACCGTTATTTAGATTGCGGTTATTTTTCAGAGAGTTCATGTCAAAGTTAAAATGTAACTGCACCTTTCCTTTTCTTTCTAGGCTCGGAGTGCGAATCAATTGAAGAATCTAGTCGTAGGAAAAGTTCCGAAAGGCCGTCCATCTCAAGAGTACGAGGAACAGACGCTACTTTGGTGGGATGAGAAGCATATTTACGAAAGGGTCAAGAATCAACTGAAGGATAGGCCGAAGTTTTACTTTCTTGACGGCCCCCCATACGTGACAAACCCTCCCCATATCGGAACGGCTTGGAACAAGATACTGAAAGATGTTGTCATTAGATTCAGGAGGATGAAAGGCTACAATGTTAGAGATCAACCTGGATACGATTGCCATGGTCTACCTATAGAGGTAATGGTAGAGGAACGCTTGGGAGTGAAGAGCAAGAAGGAGATAGAGAAAAGAATCAAAATTGCAAATTTCATAGAGAAGTGCAAACAATACGCTGAAGAGAACCTCGAGAAACAGACAACAACCTTTAGGAACCTCGGCATATGGATGGATTGGAATAATCCTTACATAACATTTGAAAACGAATACATAGAATCTGTCTGGTGGACAATAAAGAGGGCTGAAGAAAGAGGCTTACTTCAGAAAGGCGTGAAAGTCGTACATTGGTGCCCTCGATGTGAAACCGCTCTCGCAGGCTATGAAGTCACAGACGAATACAGACTTGTGAAGGACCATTCAATATACGTTAAATTTCCCATAGTAGGGAGAGAAAAAGAGAATATTTTGATATGGACAACTACGCCTTGGACCTTACCAGCTAATGTGGCCATCATGGTGAACCCTGAGGCCACCTATGTAAGAGCAAAGGTAGATGATGAGATTTACATCTTGGCCGAAGCGAGATCCAGATTTGTTTTCGAAGAGACGGGAAAACCTTACAATATCCTTGAAAGATTCAGCGGCCGAGAACTTGAAGGACTAAGATACGATCCTCCTTTGCGAGATGAGGTAATGATACAATCGCAGTTGAAAGACGTGCACAAGGTTGTTCTAAGCAGAGAATATGTGTCGATTGAGGAAGGAACGGGATGCGTGCACTCCGCGCCAGGCCACGGTGAAGAGGATTTCGAAGTCGGGCTGAAATACAATCTACCGGTAGTTTGCCCAGTAGACTCCAAAGGCACCTTCACTTCCGACGCAGGAAAATACGCTGGAACGTACGTAGTGGAAGCTAACGGAGCGATTCTTGCTGATCTGAAGAAGAAAGGACTGCTACTGGCCGAGAGATTGATTGAGCACTCTTATCCCCATTGTTGGCGTTGCAAGACACCATTAATACTAAGAGCGACTGACCAATGGTTTCTCAAAATCACTGAACTCAAAGAGAAACTTCTGGAAACAAACGACAAGATAATGTGGGTGCCAGATTGGGCTGGTAAGAGAAGATTCCGAGATTGGCTGCTGGGCGTTAGAGACTGGGTTATCTCAAGGCAGAGATATTGGGGAGCCCCCCTACCAGTTTGGATTTGTGAGGACTGCAATAGGAGAATCGTCGTAGGGTCTATACAAGAATTGATGCAGAGAGCCATCAACCCGCCTAGTCATCTAGATCTTCATCGACAATGCGTCGACGCACTCAGGTTAAGATGCGAGTGCGGAAAACCTATGAAAAGAGTGCCCGACATCGTGGACGTTTGGATGGATTCAGGAGTAGCATCTTGGGCCTCCCTCGGATTCCCCAAGAACAAGAAATCGTTCGAAGAATGGTGGCCCTCCGACTTCATAGTGGAGGCACATGATCAAACACGTGGGTGGTTCTACTCTCAACTCGGAGCAGGCCTCGTGGCGTTTGGCGAAAGCCCCTACAAATGTGTGTTAATGCACGGCCACACACTAGACGCTGAAGGCGAAAGGATGAGCAAGTCCCGTGGTAACTTTGTTTCTCCAGAGGATGTCGTCACAAAATACGGTAGAGACGCACTCAGGTTATATGAAACTCAGTGTACTGTCTGGGACGACTTTAGATTCTCATGGGATACTATAGAGGATACATGGAGGATTCTTCAGGTAGTGTGGAACGCCTTCGCCTTCGCAAGCCTATACATGAACTTGGATGGTTTCGTCCCGGACAAGTGGCCGTTACAAAAAATATGGAAACACATGCGACCTGAAGACAGATGGCTCATCTCGAAAACAGAAAGCCTCAAGCTTCTTGTTACAAAAGAAACGGAAGGATTGAACATTCATCTATCTGCACGCGCGCTGACCCAGTACGCCCTTGAAGATCTAAGCCGCTGGTACATCAAGCTTGTTAGAAGAAGATTTTGGTTAGAAAAAGAGAGTCAGGACAAAATGGCGGCATACTCAGTTCTATATTATGCGCTGAAGAATTGGCTGGTTCTAAGCGCTCCATTCATCCCGCTTATCGCGGAGAAACTCTATCAAGCAATGATCAGACCCGCTGAAAGGAATGCTCCACAGAGTGTTCACATGATGCCATATCCTGCACCAAATATGGAACTCGTCAACCCAACGTTGGAGGAAGAGATGGAAGTAGTCAAGGAAGTAGTAGGAGCTACAGCGAGCGCGAGACAAACACTCAAAATAAAGCTGAGGCAACCAGTTCATAGAGCCCTCGTAGTCACAGACAATCCCGTAGTGAAGAAAGCTATAGAAGATCTAGAGAGAATAGTCTTCGAGCAAGCAAACGCAAAGAAATTCGAATTCATTGACATCGATGAAGAAGAGAAACTGAAAGAGATAACTGCGAAACCAAATTACGAAGCCATTGGACCAGCATTTAAAGCAGAAACCAAAAGAATAGTCGATGCCATTCAAAGTTCCGACGGAAGAAAAATCTCAGAAAGCTTCAAGAAGAATGATTTCTACATGCTGTCGATCGACGGAAGAGATGCCAAGATAACTCCTGAAATGGTTTCGTTCAAGGAGGAGATGCCTGAAGACTTTACTGTCGGAGCTTTCAGTCAAGGGAGAGTATACATAGACGCAAGAATCCCCCGTGCTCTCATGCAAGAAGGCCTTGTGAGAGATGTAGTCAGAAGACTGCAGGAGATGAGAAGAGAGATGAACCTTCCTGTGGACGCATATGTAGGAGCAGTCATCGTAACACCTCATGAAAAACATAGAAAATGGCTGGAAAAAAGTAGAAACTACATAAAGGAAGAAGCCAGGGCGAAACCTCTGTTCCTATTGAAGATAGGGAAGAAGGCAGTGAAGATGGACTTCAAGAAGGTCTGGATCATAAACAAAGACCGCTATGAGATGGGTATGAGGTTTATCAAAAGGAAATCTTAGCTTTGAAAAGCCTAGGATTTGTCGTCAATCCTATTGCCGGCATGGGCGGAGCTGTCGGCCTAAAAGGAACAGATGGACAAGGCATTATGGAGAAAGCAATTGAGCTAGGAGCGGTCGCAACAGCTCCTGAAAGAGCCCGACAATTCCTCAGAGGAATCACGCCATTCAAGCATTCGGTGCGTATATACACGTGTGCCAGGATCATGGGGCAACGCGAATGTATTGATGAGAAAATAGTTCCATTTGAGGTCATAGAAACAGCAAAGGAGAGAACAGGCCCGGAAGACACTAAGAAAGCAGCTCTTGAAATGCATCGCAGAGGAGTTGATCTCTTAGTATTTTGCGGCGGCGATGGAACTGCCAGAGATCTAATGGATGCTATAGATATGACCGTCGCGGTTCTAGGCGTTCCTGCAGGGGTTAAAGTTCACAGTTCTGTCTTCGCGATAAATCCAACGGAGGCTGCGAGAATTGCGTTTGCTTTTCTTTGCGGTGAATTGCCAACGAAAGAGATGGAAGTCATGGACATAGATGAGGAGGAGTTCAGAGAAGGCCATCTTTCAGCAAGGCTTTATGGATATCTGCTCACGCCCTTCCAAGAATCCTTGATACAAGGGATGAAGATTTCAAGCTTGCAAACCGAGAACGAGATCGAAGCTCAAAGAGCGATAGCCAAACAGGTTACTGAAGAGATGAAAGAAAACTATTGCTACATCATCGGTCCAGGAACTACAACTAGAACTTTGCTAGAGACTCTTGGATTGAGAAAGACATTGCTCGGCGTAGATGTCATTAAGAATAGGAGTATCATTGCTCATGATGTTAATGAACGACAGTTACTTCAACTGATCGAGAAAGAAGATGCTAAGATCGTTGTAACCCCTATCGGAGGGCAAGGCTACATATTCGGTAGAGGAAACCAGCAGATAAGCTCCGTCATAATTAGGAAAATCGGGAAAGAAAACATCATAGTTATAGCTACAAAGAACAAGCTCTACGCGTTGACTCAAAAAAGGTTACTGGTCGACACAGGCGACAGCACATTGGACGAACAACTGAGGGGCTATATTAGGGTGATAACTGGATACAAAGAAGAAACTATAGTGAAAGTGGAGTGAATTCAATTCATATATGACCAGTTCTGGAGGTGCTGTACAACTTACAATTCTAAGCCTTTTTCCAGAATCCAACTAAAGTCCTATCTGCAGTAGGCGCTCCCTCTCGTTTGTATCGTCCTCAGATTACGATCCGCCACGAGATAATCTAGTTCTCCCATAAATCTGAGTATCGAAGAAAGGAAATTTGACAACTTGCGCTTTCGTGAACCTATCTCGGATCTTGATCATCAAGACTTCTCCTTCGCTCGAGGGCTCCGGAGGGACATAACCCATAGCGATTCCTACCCCGACGGTGGGAGACAAAGTGCCACTTGTAACCTTGCCGATGACCACATTATCCTTCAAGATTTCACATCCTGGTCGCGGTATACCTTTGTCTATCATCTTCAGTCCGATGCGGATACGTTTGATACCCTCACTCTTCTGCTTAACAAGTACGTCTCTGCCGACAAAATCCTTCTTATCGAGCTTCACCGTAAAACCCAACCTTGCTTCAAACGGGGTTACCGACTCATCTATATCGTTCCCGTAAAGGCACATTGCAGCTTCAAGACGAAGGACATCCCGGGCACCTAGCCCACATGGCTCTATTCCAAACGCTTTCCCAGCATCGAGCATAGCGTTCCAAGCCTCTACAGCCAGCCGAGGAGCGCTCACCGGAGAGTCCCATACGAAGATCTCGAAGCCATCCTCTCCAGTATACCCCGTTCTAGAAGCAAGACATTTCAAACCGTTCAATTTTATCCATCGACAGCCGAACCGAGAAATCTCAGAAGAAATCTCGGGACAAAGTTTCGACAGCGTTGATTCAGCTCTGGGGCCTTGAAGAGCTAGCATCGCTACGTCATTCGAAATGTCTTTAACCTCAACTCCGTAGCTTGTTGCGTTCTGTTGAAGCCATAAGAAGTCTTTCTCACGATTGCTCGCGTTATACACCATGAGAAACAAGTCAGGTTCAAGTCTCAGAAGAACCACATCATCCTTTATTCCGCCTTCAGGATTACAAATAAGTGAGTAGTGCCCTCCAAACCTACCTAGGGAAGCTACGTTATTGGTTGATACATAGTTCAAGAAAGATTCAGCATTCTTGCCCACAATTAAGGCTCTACCCATATGTGAGACATCAAACAAGCCCACTCCATTTCTGACAGCCATACATTCAGCGTGTATTCCTCTGTACCAGGCCGGCAGTTTGAATCCGGCGAACTCTATTAGATGCCCATACTTCTCGTGAAATTCGATAATATGTGTTCTTGCTGCTACCATAACTACACCAACATATCAGTTACAGTAACAGCTTATTTTACAACTCATAGGTTTATAACGATTCGCTGAAACACGAGTGGCCAGACTACGTCGGAGCGATCTTCAGCATCACTTTTCTGCCACTGGAATTATCCTTACCGTTTCAGTACTAAAATTTAGCCTCTTTCTACACTTTGGACAAATCCCATTGTACCTTTGTATTATTTCCGTTGGTGATTCAAGTTCGATGCCACTATAGAGGATCGATCCGCAATTTCCACAGGTTATGCGTTGAGGCAAATCATCACCACGATACACTGTGGATTATACGAAATAACCCAAACGTATTTTAACTTTCTTCATCAATAGACTAGGAAGCTACAGAGCGTTGACCTCTATTGGATAGAACAAGGACTCGATTGAGTAGATTGAAGTGGAGAATCAGCAGGTTCTTTACGAACGTGGCGTACAGGGTTAGGATACTTCGTCTGCCCAGCACTAGAGCTATGAGACCGCCAGTTACAATAGCGACGCTTGCGATGATGGGATTCGCAATATTCCTGCTCGCCGGAGGAGTCTACGATGCGCTGGAAGCCATGGCAGGAACATCCATCGCAATCTTGCAGCAGAGAGGCGGCGGATGGGCATTCGTCTATCCAGGAGATATACATAGACAAACAACTTCTGAGAGCCTAGTAGTTGGATTACTATACTTCGTAGGAATGGCCGGGTTCTACATGCTCCTTAGGAGCACAAAACTCGCGTATAGACCAAGACAGGCCTATTTACTCCTAATACTGGGACTTCTTCTCACAGGAATGACTGTGTACTACATAACATTCCTACTTACGGGAAAGACGGGTGGAGCTTAGTTCTACCAGAACGTATTCTTCAGCTTCAATACATACGCCAGAGCATTTGTGAAGATATGGAACGGAGGAGTTACCAGTATGAGAAGGAATACCGCTCCTAAAGTGAGATCATAAAACGGATACGTGAAAAGCAGAGCGCCAAAGATGAAATCCAGCTGATCCATTAAAGGCAAAGGAAATCCGGGGGCCAGTTTTAATCTCCTTTTTACGAACGCCCCGAAAAGATCGCCAGAGAGAGCCCCAAGTGATATCAAAATTCCGACAAACGCGAATCCCTTGATCAGAATAAAATCTTCCACAATCGCTGCAATCGAACCGCATATGAGTCCGCTTAGAAATCCTTTAATCGTCTTGTTCGCTCCGAAGATTCTTTCTCCGTCAATGAACTTCCTCCCAAAGTCGATCGACTTACCTCCGCCGAAGACTGTTGGAATCGAGTTCGCGATATACGCTGGAATCATAAAGTAGACAGCTACAATCAAATCCTTGATGGTTATTATGGTCTCCATATCTGTTTTACAACTCCTAGAGTTTTAATCAATGACTGACTTCTTCCAAGCCTCTTTCAGTCAACGTATAGTAGCATCGCGCCACATCTTCGGCCGGGGTGCGAGGATGCTCTAATATCGCCTCTTTCACGTCGGCTTTTCCCGTAGGCTTAAGAAACAGCGTTACTTTGGGCCAATGGAATAGAATTCTTCTGGCAACCGGTTCGATTCTCCAACCTTCCACATTCACCGAACTATGCACTTGGCTAGTCAACATTACGCATAGATGATATTTCAAGGCCATTTCAGCAAGATATGCTATTTGCCTACTCAATTCTCTATTCAATGTAAATGTTCTTTCGGCTGACCTCAATGATGCCCTGTATAATGAAGTGACAGTATCAACTATGATTAACTTCGTTACCTTCGTCAAATAGTTCTCAAGATCTTCAATTATGGAAGACTGATCCGAAAAGGTCTCGGGCAGGAATATGATAATTCTGCGACCCAATTCTGTGGCGTCTGAAGGAGCCAATTGAAATAGACGTTGATGCGAAAAGGATTGATCAGCATCAACATAAACAACTTTGAAGTTGTTCCTTGCACATTCGATTGAAGTTTGGATAGCTAGAGTTGTCTTCCCGGTAGCTGCTTCACCATAGATCAGGCTGACACAGTCCACTGGAAACCCGCCATTAAGCAATTTATCAATCGGTGAGCATCCAGTGGAAATGTAATGCGGCTTGTCTACCAATAGCGTACCCGCCACAGAATATTTCATTAGATACGGTTTAAGATTATGTTAAGCCAACTTCTTCATGTTCAACGTGACAAGTGTTGCCGACTCTAAAAGTTAGCTCGGGAAAGACTCTGTTAATCTCGGGTCCAGCGTCAGCGAAACTTGTTGAAGGGATGGCAACTGTTCTAGGAGCCCCAGTTGAAAGCGGAAAGAGAATTGTCGTCGGAGAAGACAAACAGGTACCTATATTCATATCGAAAGACTCGATATTTGACTGCTCATTTGGCGAACACGCAAGCCATGTGGAAGTTGACGGCACCACCATCCCAATTTCATGGAGAGAAGCAGCAGATGCGATCTTGGAATTGGATAAACCCAAGACAATCGTGATCGGCGACATAGATACCGGAAAAAGCACTTTCTGTACATACCTAGCGAATTTGACTGTTAGAAGCGGAATGGACATCTGGGTTCTCGATGCAGATATAGGTCAATCGGACCTTGGACCTCCTACAACTATCAGCTTGGGACTTGCCAACGAGTATCTAACGAATCTTTCATCAATCAAAGCAGATAGAATGTTCTTCGTTGGATATACCAGCCCAAGCTCGGTGACTGACAAAGTAATCTTCGGAATTATGAAACTCGCTTCTCACGCATCCCCTCCACCTCTAGTGATAAATACAGACGGGTGGGTAGCGGGTGATCAAGCGACTAGTTATAAGGTCAAGATGATAAATGAACTTGCCCCAGATATTGTAGTAGGAATCGAGCGCGTACACGAAATAGACGGCATCCTAGATTCTGTCAACGCAATGTCGATCAGAATTCAGCCACCTGACTTCATAAAGGCAAGAAGCAGAGAACAGCGCAAACGCCTAAGAGAAAACAGCTATCGGCGATTCTTGACAGACGCCAAGACTATCACTCTTCCAGTTGACATGGTGAAAACCGCGAGTGGGGCTCACTTACAGAACCACGAAAACCCCATTGTCGGACTGCTAGATTGCGACAGATTCCTTCTCAGCATCGGAATACTGAAAGAGATACATGGCAAGAGAAGATTGGCAAAAATCTATTCTCCAGAAGTTACCGAATTGGCTTCAGTAGAGGTCGGAGCAGTTCGAATTTCAGAAAGCGGAAAAGAAATAGGTGAACCGGAAATTTATTAGACTTTGAAGTCACGGCAATGTCCGCCAGATGAATTGCAAAGAATTTTAGGCAACATTTGTCATTCGTTGATTGGACATCAAGGGACGCTTGAAAGCGGGGATCAAGTTCTGAGGTGAATGTTTTGGAGACTTTAATATTGAAAGAGGAAGACGTCAAACAGTTACTCAACATGAATGAAGTTCTAAATGTCGTAGAGCAGGCTTTCAATGAAAAGGCTTTAGGTAGAGTTCAGATGCCGCCGAAAATGTATCTTAATTTTGAATCATTCAATGGTGACTTGAGAGTTATGCCTTCTTATGTTGAGGCTTTTGGCATATCAGCCGTCAAAGTTGTCAACGTACACCCTGATAATAGACGATATAATCTACCAACGGTCATGGCGACGATAACCCTAGTGGATCCTAAGACTGGAGCGCCTCTGGCGATTATGGGTGGAACTTGGATCACTGCCATGAGGACGGGTGCCGCTAGTGGGGTTGCTGCAAGGCATCTGAGTAGAAAAGGGTCAAGTAAACTCGCTTTGGTTGGAACTGGAGTTCAAGCTGTTACGCAAATGATGGCGATGGCTCGGGTTGTGAAGTTGGAGGAAGTAAAAGTCTACGACATAATTGATGAGGCGAAGATCAACTTCGTAAAGAGGATGTCCTCCGAATACCCAGACGTGAAAATATCTGCGATGAGAAGTATTCAGGAAGCGGTTAAAGATGTGGATGTTGTCGTTACTGTTACGCCATCAAGAAAACCCATTGTTAAGGATGGGTGGATAAAACCTGGGACGCACATTGGTGCCATAGGGGCGGATGCCCCCGGAAAAGAAGAGTTAGATCCAGCGATACTGCAAAAAGCCAAGATCGTTGTCGATGACCTCGAGCAAGCTCGCCATAGTGGCGAAATAAATGTTCCTCTCGCGAAAGGCATAATCTCTTTGAAACAGATCTATGGGGAGTTGGGGGAAATTATCGCTGGAAAGAAGGTTGGCAGAGCCTCCGACGAAGAGATAACGATCTTCGATTCAACCGGACTGGCTATACAGGATGCAGTAACAGCGAAACTCGCATATGAAAAAGCTCTAAAGGCAGGGTTAGGCATCAGACTGAATTTGGCGATATGACCTTGAAAGAATAGTGAAATCACCTAAATTGCTACATATTGAGTTCTAGGCAGTTGAAATAGCTGACCTGAATCTAGTAAGCTGGCTGATGGCAAAGCATTTTAAGAGCATTGCTCACCGTCATTAATTGATTGTGTGAGGTACTATTCTGATGTCTCGAGAATTATCGTATTCAAAAGCAATGTCAAATTTGGGAACTGAGACAGCTTTTGAAATTCTCGCCATGGCGAAAGAACTGGAGAAGAAGGGCGCTAAAGTCATCCATATGGAGATAGGTGAGCCAGATTTCGATACACCAGAGCACATCAAGGAAGCTGCTGTGAAAGCTCTAAAGGCAGGATACACGCACTACACGCCCGCCCCAGGAATCCTCGAGCTTAGGCAAGCGATTTCAGAGAAAGTTTCGAAAGAAATTGAAATAGATGTTGATCCAAATCGGGAGGTCATAGTTATGCCTGGTGCCAAGCCAGGTCTCTTCATGGGAATTTTGTCTACAGTCAACCCCGGCGAAGAAGTTCTTGTTCCAGATCCTGCTTTTCCAATCTATAGATCGGTGGTTGAATTTATCGGAGCAGTGGCTGTTTCCATCCCATTGAAGGAGGAGAAGAACTTCAGAATTGACCCAGAAGATGTTAGAAGACAGGTTACAGCGAAGACGAAGATGTTGATCCTCAACTCTCCCCACAATCCCTGCGGATCAGCTCTGACGAAAAGCGATATCGAAGCGTTGGCAGAAATCGCTAGGGAAAACAATTTGTGGGTTCTTTCTGATGAGGTATACTCGAAGATCTTATATGAGGGAAGACATCACAGCATCGCCTCCGAACCTGGCATGAAAGAGAGGACAATACTGATCGGCGGCTTCTCGAAGACCTATGCCATGACTGGTTGGAGGCTGGGCTACGCTATTGGTCCTGCACAGGTTATCGCTCACATGGTTAAACTTCAGATAAATATTGCATCCTGTGCTGCAGCATTCACTCAGATGGCTGCAATCGAAGCTCTAAAAGGGCCTCAAGACTCCGTAGGGAAGATGGTTGAGGAATTCAATAGACGAAGGAAAACAATCGTTTCTGGACTCAACTCGATCAAGGGAATATCATGTAAGATGCCGGATGGTGCTTTCTACGTCTTCCCGAACGTGAAGAAACTCGGTTTGAATTCGAGATATATAATGATGAAACTTTTGAATCAAGGGCATGTAGCTACCCTTCACGGCGAGGCTTTTGGGCCAGCAGGCGCAGGCTACTTGAGGCTCTCTTACGCAACAAGCTTGGAAAACATCAAGGAGGGTCTTAATAGGATCAAGCAGACAGTGGAGGAATTGTGAAGAAGATCTCTATATTCCTCCGTACAATCTATCAGCGAGGAAGCTTGGCAGAGAATTCTGCCGTATTTTACTCGCTGCTGAGTCTATGTTGTACTCCACCCTTTTTATCACGTAAGATATGCTGTCGTCTACAATTTCTATGATGGCGTAACTTGCTCTAGGATCACCATCCCGCGGCTGCCCAACACCCCCGGGATTTATCAGTAGTTTCGTATCTATGCGCGCATCAAACGCAACATGCGTATGTCCCAATAGAAGGACATCCGTTTCAGCCATTTCCAACAGACTTTTCAGAATGAAATCAGGTATCCCTGGGTATACGTATTCATTGAGAGGATCTCTTGGACTACCATGACATGCTTTAAGCGTTACTCTGTTTGCAACGAATGTAGAAGAGTACGGCAGACTGGAGAGATATTTCATGTTCTCCATCCTCAATCGCTTCCTCGTCCATTCTATAGCCTTAACCGCGTGCTGTACGAAGTCTGAAGTGTCGCCTGTGACTGTCGCGTAGTCGTGATTTCCCGCGATAATGACTTGAGGCTTCAGCATTCTAATTGTCTCAACCACTTCATTCGGTTCAGCACCATATCCCACAAGGTCTCCTAGGCAAATGAGCGCATCATAATCGTGAAGAACCTCCAGAACTGCCGTTAATGCGTCATTATTTGAGTGTATATCGGATATCACAGCTATTCTCATTCGCATCTACCTTTCTCGCCGATTGGACCATGTCCTTTCTTCCGAATGAAATTACATGCCATATCCCCGTCAAGTGAAAGCAGTTCCCATAGAAAAGATTGTTTAGTCTGAATGTCAATAATCTTGCTTAGATGTTGACTAGAGTGAGAGGTCCTAGCAGTTGGCTTTTCAAGAGACTCAGCTGGAAAGAGACGGCATTGTCTTTCGTTTGAAGCTACTTGATCTCGAGAACGCCGTTGTCGCATTCTTTTATGAGGATCCAATGCGGTTAGGAACATTAGCTTTCGCTCTTCCTGGGTTGATAGAAGCGACCGCGACTACATCATCAATTCTGTTAGGTGGAAAGTACTTGGTAATAACTCGATCTCTTGCTGAAAGGTTAGCAGTACTCCTCAAGAAGATGAGTTTGGTTTCAGTCTACACGAACCTCCAAGAGGCGGAGGCGTTCAGAATATTCATTGAACTGCTGGACGCTGCTATATCTCAAAGGAAGTCAACTCCTTAGTATGAAACTTGATCATGTAGCTGAGGTTTTCCAAAGACAGTTTCCGCGGCCTTCATAACTTCGTTTCGATAGCTTTCCTTCGTGTACACTCGAATCACGTTCATAAAGACTTTGAGTACATCAACTACTTTTGATAGCTCCGTGAGACGTTGAGAAATCTTCTCTCCAGACTTCGTTTTGGAGAAAACAGGTATGTCCATAGGTTCGATTTCAATCGCATAATGATACGGCACCGACGGCAGAGAAGGGACGTCGATGCTTACGTCTTCAGAAGCAACTTCAGCCTTAGTCGCTATTTCGTCTTCAATCTGCTTCCTAACAGCCTCGTTTGTAAGGACGCTAGTGAAGAGCTCATCCCTCGCGAAGAAGGTTCGCTCGTAAGCGCATTTTAATAGTTTTCTCCGCTCAATGTCCTGCATTATTCCCCTAGATTTCTTGCATCGCTTCAGCATGGACCACACGAGGTAGTCATCCAACGTCAAATATGTCTCAGGCGTCTTGATCTTTTCAATATCCAACTCATCCTTAGCTTGTTCTAGAGCTTTGAGTATCATTATCTGAACAGCTCGAGCAGCTCTATGGAAATAGATAGCTCGAAAAGATTCTAAGCGCGCAAGAAGAAACGTCTCTAGAGTCGGGATTGCTGTGACATCTACAGCGAGGTTTCCGTCAAGTATGTCCATCGTATATATCAAGCGGAAGACATCTACATAGCCGTACCCCGCACCTGTGTGGTATGAATCTCTAACGATGAAATCCATCTTATCGACATCAACCGAACTTCTAATTATCTGATCCAGAAACGGCTGCTCGGGGTCGCCGAGTCTCCCTACAGCAAGCTTACCGATCTCGTTGGGTTCAAAACCCTCGGCTTTAAGCGCGGATGAGATTTCAGATTCGGCTATGATCAAGAATGTCATGTCCTCATGCGTTTTTCCCAAGTATTTCGCCAATAGAGGCTCGAAGAGATGAGAGAAGGGCGCATGACCCACATCGTGAAGAAGAGCTGCTAGTCTTATTCTTTGTACCTCTTGATTGCTCAAATTTATTGGAATACTTTGAGCTAGAACTCCTGCAAGATACATCGTTCCCAGAGAATGTTCGAAACGCGTATGATTAGCCGCTGGGTAAGCATATTCGGCTCCCGAAAGTTGTCTTATTCTTCTTAACCGTTGAACAGGCTGCGTGTCTATTATTCTTCTTTCTATCTCGGGGATCCGAATATAACCGTACAACGGATCTTTTATGAATCCCCAATAAGTATTAAGGTTTTTATTCTGCGCCACCGTATATCTACCTCATGCCTAAGAATCTTGAAGCCGAGATCCAAACCATCCTAGGCAACTATCCTGAATTAGTTGACTTCGACAAATATAACATTGCTTTAGGGCTCAGCGGAGAGACTCGTAGGACCCAATTGAAGGCGGTGCGCCAATTTCTTCTTGGAGCTCGAGAGCTCGGCTTAAAGGGCGTACCGTCTGAGATCGCGGATGTCCAGAAGGCTTTAGCTAAGGCTCGTAGCATCAATGGGAGGCCTTATGATCCGTCTACATACAGGAATATTGTGATGTATACGCGTAAGTTCTACAAGTTTACGGGTCGGAAGGATATCTATGAGGCGGTTCAGATCCCTAGGATTACTCAAGATCGGTTGCCTAAGATTCTGAGTGAGCAAGAGGTTTACGCGCTGATTAAAGGTGCGGAAAATCTACGGGACCGGGCGATTACAGAGGTTCTTTGGGAGACAGCATGCCGCGTCGGCGAATTAGTTAATATTCGCATTAAAGATTTGACCTTTGATGAGCATGGAGCGCGTATCATTCTTCGCGGCAAGACAGGGGAACGCGTCGGTAGGGTTGTGATGGGGAAAGCGGACCTTCTACTCTTGATCAATAATCATCCGATGAAGAGCGATGGGAATGCACATGTATTCTTAGGCTTCGCGGGGAAGCTTGGTAGGAATCATCCGCTTGAAACCGTCGGGGTCCAAAGCATTATCCATAAACTCGGAGAAAAGGTTCTGCGCCGTGATGATGTCCATCCACATATGATTAGACATAGCCGTGCTACACAGCTATCCAAGTTTCTAACCGATCGTGAGCTCAAGATTCTTGGCGGCTGGAAGACCGATACGATGCTGGCGAGATACTCGCATCTATCAGAGCGCGACGTGGAGCGAAAGCTCCTCCTCTCGTATGGGATTAAGCTGGATGTGGAAGAGATTCCTAAGCCTACCTTGGTGGTTCGACGATGTGATTGCGGATATGAGAATCCTCCTACAGCTATCTATTGTCAAGAGTGCGGTAGTTCTCTTATCAGTATCGAGGAGCAGTCGCGTATAAAGGAGCTTGAGGAACGCCTCTCCAAACTGGAAGCGATTTACACTGAAAGGTTAGGGATTTCAAGTCATCGACATGGACGTAGGGCATGAAGGCTTGAGTGAACACTTCCTGAAGCGGGCTGTCAAGAGATACTATAAATCTTTAGGCTGTGACGTCAGGATAGCTAGGATACGTCTTGGCAATACCGAGATCGATGGGGAAGCTGTAGGCTTAGATGGCAGGAAGATAGCGATTGAGATTAAGACCCCGAGCGATGATCTGGCTCGAGGTTTGGGTCAATTGGCTGAAGCATTGGCGTCCGGCTATAGTCAAGCGGTTCTCGTCACAACTTTAAGCAAAGCCAAGCGGATTGAGAGTCCGGTCTTTAAGATTCCCGGCTTCACGCTTCTAGCGGTAGATTCGAAGGGAAACGTTCACGCAATGGCTCAAGCGGACGCTCAGCCCTATCTACCAGGTATGCCCGACGATTGGCTCACAAAGCCTTCTATAGATGAGATAAAGATCAAGGCAGACATCGAGAAGCTGAAGCAGCAAGCTGCAAGCCGAAAGGCCTATGCCACATGAGCAAACGCAGTTCAAAGAGAGGAACCAATACTCTTAACGTAAATTCCTTGACGAGAACATGTAAGCCGCAAACTCCCCAGTTCAATCGTCCGGCAGACGCTGTTTTACCAGGTTTGAATAAAAATCAAAAAATCAAGTTTCAATCGGTCTATAGTAGAAGAGAAAGCTGTTATGCCACATGGCATGAAGCTGGCTGAGGTGTTTCAATCGGTTGAAAGCCTACAACAGGTCTTGCGAACCGTTTCAATTGGCCTATGGTAGAATTGAAAGTTTATAAGAGCTGCACGTCGTGCAGCTGTATTTATACCTGAAATCTACAATCTCTGAAGGGCGGCTTGACGAAAGGATCTAGCCACCTCCAGGGTAGAGAACCTAATTGTAAAGCACACCAGACCATGTCAGTCAAAACTACAGGGGGGCGAACAGGAGTCCAGGTGAATCAAGGCTGAGGATCCTTGTCAAGCACATCGGCCGTGCGCTTGAAAGCCTGCCGAAACGAGAATAACGCGAATATCGAGAATAGCGACATGTCGAAGCAATTATCACCCGGTATAGACTGGCGAATAAACGGAATAGCGGGAATCGACTACGGGGAGAACTTGTAGAATCTGCCTCCAGCTTCACAGCGGCAATTTGAATGGAGTTCATCCATCTCATCTTTGTATTACAAAGCTTTATCGAGGGGAATCCGATGCTTTAATGTTGAGCGCTTTCGCATGCTTCCTGATAGGCGTGAGAGGCTGAGCGAGAACCTTTCCATACGCTTCACCAAGAAGGACCTGGAGCTTCTACTGAAAGTCTCTAGGGCTAGGGGTGAGGATTCCTCAAGCTTCATTAGGCGAGCTATGCGCATGGAGCTCGCTAAACTAGGATTCCTAAGCCAAGAAGAGATGCAGGCGCTAGGGGTCGCGGATGAGAAGTAGCTCCAGCCGTCCAGGGAGACCGCCACTATATGCCGCTGAGAAACCTCGCTTCCAGGGCCGGAGCATAAGTTTGCCAGATGAACTGTGGAGATGGCTTGAAGAACAGCAGAAGCGGTGGCAGGACTCATCTCTAAGCGCAACCGTCAAGCGTATAATAGTCGAGTATGAGGAGAAGGCTTCACAGCCTCCATCTCACGGCCTCGAAGCCCAAAAATGATCATTTCTGAGATCTTGAGAATGATCATCTTCTGCGCCAATCACAAGTCACTTAGCCTTCTTTCGAATCTTTGTGAGAATCCTCTTTTCAACAGCTTTCTGCTTCTTCAGCTCGGAAATGCTACTGGTCATAGCGTCTGGGGGGAACCCCATATATGAGGTGGTTCTTTCAATTCTACCATAGACCGATTGAAACCCGACCTTGGCGACGCGAACAACCTTCTCTAAGCAACGGAGGAGATCTTCACGATCCTCTCGAATGATATAGTCGTTGATCCAACTCTCCAGAACCTCAGGTTGAAGCAAAGACGCATAATTAAGACCGAGCAAACCAACAGTGAGACCACCTCCAATTCACGCCGGAAAACCTGCTTCAGAAGAAGACCAAGTGTCAGGAGAAATAGCATCATTTTGAAAATTGAGAAAACATCATTTTTGATTAACCACTGGAGGCAACACCTACTCCGCGTCTCAGCTCCCGCAATCGCTCGACGAGTCTAAAAATATCTTTGGCAAAAGGTCTCAAAAGATATCTTTAGTCAATCCTTTGACTATGCGTTTGTATCTCTTAGATCTGCAATAGAATTATTTTAAAACGCATATTTTTCATCTTTGATCATGCGCGTATATTGGCGTTCGGTGATCAACTACCCACGGAAGAGTTTCACTCCGCCTTATATTGGTTTCAGCTGCCTCAAGCCTTTTTGTCTCCCAGCGCCTAACCGTTTAGGTTGGGACCTGTGAAGCCCATTTTGTTGAGGATGGCCGGGCGAAATGAAGCCCGGGTTAAACCTGTATTTCTGAGAAACGGTGAACCCATTCCGGTTTGGGAGTTGGCGAAGCTAGCGCCTTCAGGGCAGGATATTCCGAAAGCTAAGGAAAGGGGAACTGCCAAGAGCGGTCCAAGATCGCAAGCAGCGAAGAGAGCTTGGGAGACGATCAGACGGAAGCGAGGATCGAAGTGGACATGAGCTGGCCTAAGTTCCTCTTCTCCCGTGACCGGATGAAGGTTATCCGGCGCTTTCTCGACTATCAAAAGAGACAGTTTGAGCGAGTGAGGCTCGGAGTCTTCGAGTTGGCGTTGCTCATCGAGAAGGCTTGGACCAGCGGCCTCGACAGCGAAGAGATCGATGCCAGTTTGACCTATTATGAGGCGAAACGTGAGTTGGAGAAGAAGAGCTGTGGCCATTAGGCGTAAGACCCTGATCAGAAGGTCTGGAGTCGAGTGGACGGATTACAACGCCAATATCTACCGTGGTTGCGCTCACAACTGCAAGTACTGCTACGCACGGTTGATGACTAAACGATTTGAGCCTAACCCTTTAGACTGGCGAGATGTCAAGACGGTTGAGAATGCAGTTGAGTTAGCGAGACGGGACATCCGAGCCCTCCATCCTGGGCGTATCATGTTCTGCAGCATGACCGACCCCTACCAGCCGATTGAAGCTGAGACGCGTCTGGCTAGAAGGGTCCTTGAGGTCCTACTGGACTCACCCTTTCACATCTTGATTTTGACCAAGAGCCCTCTGGTGGCTAGGGATTACGATTTGATTCAAGGTCATCGCAACGTAGAAGTAGGGTTCACCGTCACGTCTCTTGAAGACATTCCTTTCTGGGAGCCTTATGCACCCGGCAACACGAAACGAATCGAAGCTTCGAAGAAAGCTCATAGCATGGGCATCAAGACCTTCGCAAGCATAGAGCCTTGGATACCCGGCATAACCGATCCGCAATCAATTATCGAGAGGCTGAGGGATAGCGTTGCCCGCTTCATCATTGGAAGTATGCAGTACTGCGATGTACCCAGATCATTCTATACGAGACATCTACCAGCCCTGATCTCATGGTTGAAAGAAAACGAGATCGATTACTACCTGAAGAAAGAATTGAGATCATGTCTTGCCAATTGCCAAGCTTTTTAAAGGCATCGCTACAACGGGTTATACATATACGGCATGCACTTGCACCTAGTTTCAAACGAGTGTGATTATGCTGATTGAACGTGTGCCTAGTGGAGTTGATGGTTTAGATCCTCTGATTGAAGGGGGTTTTCCGAAGGGGAGCCTGATTCTACTCGCTGGGAATCCTGGAACTGGCAAGACGACCTTCGGGTCAAGGTTCCTCTGCCGAGGCGCGGAAAAGCTCAGGCAGAACGGTATCTACGCCTCATTCCTAGAAGGGAAGGAGACGCTTATCGCGAATATCTCCAGATTCTGCGATCAAGACCATGTGAAGCTCGATGAAGAGGGAAGATTTAGAGTTCTAGATTTTGTGACGATGAACGAGGAAGGTGTCTCAGCTACCCTCGACTCTATCTTAGACGAGATTCATGAGTTGAAGGCTGAACGGCTCGTCATAGATTCTTTCTCAGCCATGGCTCAAGCATTCAAGGAGCCTGTAGGCGCTAGAATAGTCCTCCATACGATTCTCAGCAAGATGGTTAGGCAGGCTGGATGCACGACGCTTCTCATAGTTGAGACGCCCATAGGGGAAGAAAGGCTTGGGCTGGGCATAGAGGAGTTTGTAGCTGACGGAGTGATAATCCTCAGAAGAGGAGAGATCGACGGCAGATCGGTTAGGGAGCTTGAGATCGCCAAGTTGCGTGGAACCGAGATAAAGCAGCCGAGATGCATCTTCACCATCGATGGCGGCTTCAGAGTCTGCGCACCATTCTCGCTGAAGCTGCCTAAGGAGAAGAAGAGGTTTAAGCCTACCTCGGATGCCGAGACCCACTATTCGACTGGCGATGACCAACTGGATAAGATCCTTGGAGGCTATTCCCGAGGGAGCTTCTGGGTTATAGAGGCAGACCCGACTGTTCCGCTTCTCTTATTCAGACTATTCGGCGGAATCGCCACTCTTAACTTCATTCACCAGAAAAGAGGGGTGCTTTACTATCCTCCCCCAGGTGTAACATATGAAGAATTTAAGAGCTTTTACGGGGAATCCATTGATCCGAAAGCCCTCAAGTTGCTTAGAGTATGCGAGATCAACCCTCGCTCAAAAGAGCCTTCGGTTGTTGCAATCGGCGGTTCAACGAAAGATTTGGAGAAAGACGAAAAGGCTTGGAATCAGGCTAAGGAGGAGTTGAGGAGGAATACGAAGCAATCGCTCTTGATGATCTTATCCCTCGAAGCCCTTGAGAACAGGTATGGAGAAAGCAGAGAGAAGATCTTTAACGTGGTCATTAATCAAGTTGCTTCATGCAGGGCGAATGGGGATCTCACCATCGCCTTGAGCAGACCTGAACTGGCTACAGGGCTTAGAGCCGCAAGCCTAACTGGAAACGCCCTCAGACTTACGGAGAAGAATGGAACCATCCTCTTCTATGGAGTCAACCCGAGGACTGGACTCTACGCAGTTGAACCGGACTTTTCTAAAGGCTATCCTCAGCTAGAGTTCACTCCGATCACATAGAAGAGGGTAATTGAAGTGGTAGCTAAGGCGAGTGATAAGCTTCAAGCGATAGATCAAGTTCTACTAGGATTCATAGGCAAAACAGGCAGCGAGGCTGTCTACAGTTATCTCGAGAGAAATTACGGTCTGAGGAAAGAGGAGCTCCCGAAGAGGCTTGAAACCTTTGCCTCCGGGATCGAGGCTGCCTTCGGGTCGAGTGCACTGATCATCGAGAAACTTATTATCAGGAATCTGCAATCGAGGCTGACGTATCAAGGAGAGAAACCGCACGGGTTCCTGGAGTTCATGAAGAAGATTCAAGAGCCTGTATGAGAGGCTTCATCTCTCTTTCTATAAGTGTGACCTCTCTCGCATCTAGGGCTTTTTCCAGTAAGGGCGCTATGAGGATGGCGTCTTTCTGTTCAAATCGGCTTCTACTCAACTGTAGAAACCTGATGAAAAGTTCAAACCCATGATTGGTTATCAGATATTCAAGGCCGTCGAGCAGCACGACAGCTTGCTTAGTCTTCTCTAGGAAGCTGGCGATCAAGATGGATAGGTCTTGGATTGAGTGAACAGTCGCTTCGCCTTCTGCTCTTTCACTGGTCAACCATACGATAGGCGTCCTCTCTAAGCCATACTTTCCCCTAACCTTCGGTGGAAACTGTCGGGTAATGCAGAGTCCCTCGAAGCCGCTTAAGACTTGGTCCGCGAAGACTTTGAAAGCCTTCTCTACGCTATCCCTAACTAGGTATGAACCGCCGAACTCGAGCTCAAACCGCCTCTTGACGCCTCTAGCTACCTCTTTCACAGGTGCTGCTGTCAGCTTCTGCATCTCGAACAGTGTCGAAGCGAGCCCGGCGTACAAGCCTAGAACGGCTATGTCGCTGCCGTCTAAGATTAGGTCTTGTTGATTCTGCATGTATCTCGCAGCAAGGTGAGCGGTGTGCATGTTGAGTGTTCCTGAAGCATCTTCTTGCCAAATGCCATATCTACGAATTCCGGCAGAACCTTGTTCAGAAGATAATTTGAGGGTCTGCCGAAAGCGATCATGACGCATCGAGGGTCGGCATATATGTATGTTCTTCCATAGGGGCCCTCCCACCGAGCCTCTTGGGATCTACCGTAGATGGGATGCCTCGAAACAGTGAATGGCCACATTCTACAAACGTAGGGTTTCTCGGCTTGCAGTCCGCATAGCCATCTCTCGCCCAGTCTGAATTGGAATATACATCTCTCGTCGACTCGTTTTCTAAGATATGCTTTGCCCAGACCTAATGCAGAAGCTTGGCGACCGTAGATTTGGCTGATCTTGGCGTACTCATGCAAAGTGAGGGGTATGTTGAACCATTTGCAGCATTCACCACAAGCTTTGCAACTCCACGACTCAACCTTTGACCATGGAATGAATCTAGGTTGACTCAAATCCTTTAAGCTCCTGACCGAGGAGTTGCGCCTCGTTCCAGTAGAAAACTTGTTCCTAGCGATCATCTTTCTCTCGATCACGGGCTCGCCGTCGACGCGCCTGATGATAGAGGTTGCTCGCAAAGAATTCTTAAGGGCTCTGTCTATGAGGGATATTCATGGCCTGGTCGATTTCTCTTGAAACTCTTCTCAGGTTCTCGAATACTCTCATAACGTCCCTTTGAACTTCAACGATGGTGCTTTCGACACCTTGCATTCTCAGTTGGTAGCTACCATGACGCTGTATGGCAAGACCTGAACCCATCATCCTGTTTAGATGGTGGACTACCGCCGCTCTTGTAACTCCAATCTTCTCAGCAAGTTCGTCACTTGATATGCTGCCCTTTTTCCCGACGGCTTCTACGAGGGCGGCGAAGATTTTGGTAGCGGTCTTCTGCTTATCTCTAGGCTCCATGAAGCCGAAGCATCTGCAAATCCACTCTATGTCCGAATCCTTATCGCTTGTGAGAGGCGTTTCAATGTCACGTATAGAATAGCAAGCTTCGATTCGCTGCGACATTTTAAGGCTCACCTGTTAACAATACGTGAACAAGTAAAGCTTATATATTTTTAGTAAGTCTGATTATTCGCTCGGAGGGACAATGTTTGTCACATGTAACCGGTCAGTTAACCGGTCAACCGGTCTTGATCTTGAAGGAAGGAGCCACTAGAAGTAGAGGTAGAGAAGCGCAAAGATCGAATATGACAGCCGCCCAGATCGTGGCTGAGGTTGTAAAAAGCACTCTAGGCCCGCGCGGGATGGATAAGATGCTCGTCGACACCCTCGGCGATGTGACCGTTACCAACGACGGAGCAACGGTTCTAGACGAGATCGATGTTCAGAACCCTGCTGCCAAGATGATGGTTGAGGTTGCGAAGACGCAGGATGATGAAGTTGGAGACGGAACCACAACGGCTGTAATCGTCGCGGGAGATCTACTGAAGAGGGCTGAAGATCTCCTAGATGACAATGTTCACGCTACCACTATTGCAGCTGGCTACAAGAAAGCAGCTGAGAAAGCTATCGAAGCTCTGAACGAGCTATCGACCACTGTGAACCTTGACGATCGCGATACATTGAAGAAGATCGCTGTAACCGCCATGCGTGGGAAAGGACTTGGCAACGCTAGAGAACACTTCGCAGAGATCTCGATAGACGCCGTTAAACAGATCACTGAGAAAAGAGGGGACGCTTACTTCGCTGACGTGGACAATGTCCAACTCGTAAAGAAGCAAGGAAAAGGTCTCCTCGACACGAAGCTTGTGAAAGGCATAATCGTAGACAAGGAAGTGGTCCATCCAGGTATGCCGAAATCTGTCAAGAACCCCAAGATAGCTTTACTTGACTGCGCCATGGAGATTGAGAAGCCCGAGTTCAGTGCGGAGATACGTATCAATGACCCAGTACAGATGAAAGCCTTCCTTGATGAAGAGACGAGGATGATGAAGAGCATGGTCGACAAGATCAAAGCCTCCGGAGCCAACGTTCTCCTCTGCCAGAAGGGCATAGACGACACCGCGCAGCGCTATCTCGCCAAAGAAGGAATAATGGCGGCGAGACGGCTTAAGCAGTCGGACATGGAGAAACTAGCGAGGGCGACTGGGGGGAGGATCGTCACGAACCTCGATGACCTGAAGCGGGAGGACCTCGGGACCGCGGGGCTGGCTGAAGAACGCCGCCTAGGTGAGGACAAGAACATCTTCATCGAAGGCTGCAAGGATCCAAAGTCAGTCGCAGTCCTCATTAGAGCTGGACTGGAGCGGCTGGTCGATGAAGCTGAGAGATCTCTGAAAGATGCGCTCTACGTCATAGCTGACGTGGTCAACAAGAACAAGATAGTCCCAGGCGGAGGAGCGATCGAGGTTGAACTCGCGAGGAGGCTAAAGGATTACGCAGCGAAAGTTGGAGGAAGAGAGCAACTCGCTATCGAAGCTTTCGCAAACTCCCTAGAGATAGTTCCTCGAGCCTTAGCAGAGAACGCTGGCATGGATCCAATTGATATAATGGTAAGCCTACGCGCGGCCCATGAAAAGAAAGAGGGAGTAAACATCGGCCTAGACGCATTCAAAGGAGAAACTCAGGACATGATGAAGAACGGCGTATTGGAACCGGTCAGGGTGAAGGAGCAAGCTGTCAAATCCGCTGTTGAAGCCGCCTCAATGATCTTGAGAATAGACGATGTAATTGCTGCAGCGAAGCCTCCGCCAACACCGCCGCCAAAAGGTGGACCTGAGGGAGGTATGCCCCCCGAATACTGAGAGGCGATAAGACATGGCACAAGCTATACCTGCGACTGTCAGTGGACAACCGGTTTTGATCTTGAAGGAGGGAACCTCAAGGGCGAAAGGCAGGGAGGCCCAATCAGCCAACATCGCTGCAGCGAAGGTTGTTGCTGAAACAGTGCGATCCTCACTTGGACCTAAAGGCATGGACAAGATGCTTGTCGCAAGCTTCGGCGACGTCACCATAACCAATGACGGAGCCGTAATCCTGAAAGAGATAGATGTTCAGCATCCAGCCGCGAAGATGATGGTTGAGGTCTCGAAGACACAGGACGACGAGATGGGAGACGGAACCACAACAGCCGTCCTCTTGGCTGGGGAGCTCCTGAGCAAAGCTGAGAACTTGCTGGAGAAGGATGTGCATGCAACAGTGATTGTCGATGGCTATAGAAGAGCTGCTGAAAAAGCTTTAGACCTTCTCAAGGGCGTCGCAATCAAGGTTTCCCCTAAAGATGAGGTCATGCTCAAGAAGGTTGCAGCGGTCTCTCAAGCTGGTAAGTTGTTGCGTGAGAATGCTGATTTTATGGCTGATATTGCTGTAAATGCTGTTTTGAAGGTTGCTGAGGAGACGCCTAGCGGTTTCAAGGTTGAGGTTGATGATATCAAGGTTGAGAAGAAGGCTGGTGAATCATTGACGGATACGAGTTTGATTCAAGGCGTTGTCTTGGATAAGGAGGTTGTTCACCCAGGAATGCCTAAGCGAATCGAGAACGCGAAGATAGCGCTCCTGAATGCGGCTTTGGAGGTTGAGAAGACAGAGTTCGACGCGAAGATCAATATACAGAACCCTGAGCAGATGAAAGCCTTCCTAGACGAGGAGGAGAGCATCCTCCGCGGCATGGTTGATAAGGTAGCCGCCTCAGGCGCAAACCTTCTGATCTGCCAGAAAGGCATAGACGACGTAGCTCAACACTTCCTAGCCAAGAGAGGCGTCATGGCTGTTCGAAGAGCAAGCGAGAAGGATATGGAGAAACTCTCAAAAGCAACAGGAGCAAGAATCGTAACGAACGTCGACGACCTGAAGGCTCAGGACCTAGGATACGCTAAACTCGTAGAAGAAAGAAAGATCGCCGACGACAAAATGACATTCATAGAAGGATGCAAAGAGCCTAAAGCTGTGACCATACTCGTACGAGGAGGAACGGAAAGGATTGTAGATGAAGCTGAACGATCAATCCATGATGCGCTCTGCGTTGTAAGGGATGTGGTCAGAGATCCACAAGTCGTGGTCGGCGGAGGAGCCGTTGAGGTTGAACTTGCCTCTCAAATGAAGAGATGGGCAGAACAGCTCTCAGGTAGAGAGCAATTAGCCGTCCTAGCGTTCGCTGAAGCTTTGGAAGCTGTACCGACGACATTAGCTGAAAATGCTGGCCTAGACCCAATTGACATAATCGTCGCGTTAAGAGCACGCCACGAGAAAGGCGAGAAAGCAGCTGGAGTCGACGTCTTCGACGGAAAAGTCAAGGATATGGCGAAGCTTGACATCTATGAGCCTGCAGCTGTCAAGGAGCAGATACTGAAGTCAGCCACTGAAGCAGCCTGCATGATCCTAAAGATCGACGACGTTATCGCGGCTGGAAAGCTGAAAGAAGAAGGTAAGCCTCCGAAGGCGCCGGAGAAAGAGGAAGAGGAGAAAACCTCAGAATTCGACTAAACATCTCGGACTTCAGCGCTATGTGAATGCCGACACTCAATCTGGGCTTCACAGAGCAGCACCAGCCCTCACTTTTTCCTCATCGAGTGTTCCCAAGGGGTTAAATTAAAGATGGCCGCGAGCCTGCAAGCTCTATTTCCTTTTCGTCCGACGGAAAACAAATACCAACAGCATTAGAAGCCTCAGCGAGAGAACATCGCTCAAGTTGCGGAATAGCAACGAACAGCCGGTCCCCACCTCATTCATGCTCACTCAAAGTCCTCTAGAGGACAATAAATCTGGAAGGAGGTGAATATGTTGGCCAAAGTCGGAGAGATCACTTTAGTACTCGACAAAGACGTCAAGAAAGGAGACAAGGTAAGCCTCAACGACATACTATCATGGGACGAGAGGAATAAGAAAAATATCTCCGTCTCTGAAGACGCGAAGAAAGGCGGAAAGATCAAATTGAGCATCGAAACTGCTTGAATGGGAAGAACAGGTTGCATTCCTCCAAACCCCCCTATTCCTTTTTTGGTACCTATTCGAAGCCGGGGAGCAATCAAGAATCTCCTGGTTCTCCCTCCTCGTTGCAAAACTGATGGAACCTTTGGAAGGTGATTTGATGGCCGTCGGCCTTAGGCCAACCTCATCTGGCAACTCGTCTGACGCAAAGTTTGAGCGAGGAGTTTCGATGCTTCGATTCTTCGAGGTTGGGAAGCTCAAGGAAGCTCTTGAGCGAGAGAAGGAGCGGGCGGAGGGATACTTGAATCGGCTGAAGTACTTGCAAGCGGACTTCGAGAACTATCAGAAGAGGGTTAAGAGGGAGCAGGAGGAGCTTGTCAAACGCGGCAGTGAACAGTTGATCGTGAAGCTGCTGAGTGTGGTCGACGATCTGGAACATGCGATTGAAGCTAGCAAGAACTCGAGTGATAAAGAGGCTTTCGTAAGCGGTGTAGAGATGGTTCCGAAGATAAGCATATTCATCCCTGTCTATAGGGAGTCAGAGCTACTTGAGCCTTTATTGGTTGACCTTCTAACAGACCCCTATGAAAACAAAGAGATATTTCTGGTTGTGGATGAGCCGACACCGAAGAGTCTAAAGTTAGTCGATGAATTCAGGGATAAAGTTCACTTTGTGTTGAATGGGGAGAGGAAGGGTAAGGTCAACGTTCTGAACGAGGTTGTGAAGGAGTCGCGTGGGGAGATTCTGCTCTTCCTCGACAGCGACGTACAAATAGACTGCAGATCGGGGAGATTCTTGAGTAGAATCTCCGAGGAGATGAGAGAAGCCCAGATGGTAGAGATAAAGAAGGGCATTATTAGGGATTCGTTCCTCGCGAGGATTGTCAGCTACGATTATCTAGGAGTTGACTTCGCGAACTGGCTCTTCTCTCGGATGTTGAAGAAGTGTCTAGGCTTCAACGGTGCGGCCTTCGCGATTAAGAGGGAGACCTTTACGTCTCTGGGAGGGTTTCGAAGGGTCATCTCGGAGGATCTTGATATGGGTACAAGGTCCTTCAAAGAAGGCGTCAGGTTCAAGTACCTTGAAGACATTGGCGTCTACACCAGAGCCCCATCATCTTGGAGGGAGTGGTTCAAGCAGAGGAAACGTTGGGGAGTAGGCACGGGCTTCTGGCTTAAAAAGTACTTCAGAGACCTCGTAAGGATCGTTCAGAAGTATCCGAGGGTTCCCTTATCCCTCTTGTTCATCTTCCCGTCTCTGCCGCTCTTGTTGATTGTTCTGCTCATCCCGGATGAGCTGCCTGTGAAGATTATCTATATCTCGCTTCTACTCCTCTCCACTTGGACTAGTCTGCTCTTACCCCCTGCGGCCTTCACTTCGACCACGATCTTTCTGCTCAAGAATCTATTCCTAACAGTCTGTAACATCGGAGTCTACTCGACGATATTTTATGTTATTGCGCGAAAGCTGGGTCATTCGTTCAACCCTCTCGAATTCATATTCTTCTACCTCGTCTATTCCCCGCTCTGGCTCCTGATAGTGATCACCAGCATAGTTAAGGTATGGACCAATCCAGGATGGGTAGACGTCGACTGGAAGGTCTAATATTTCTTTTGAAATTATACAAGTTGAGCTTAGTAGGTCGGAGCTGTAGAGTTTAGGTTTTGGAGTCTTCTCCTTTTCATGTTGTGTGTAGGATATCGTAGTATGGGTTTTGAAAGTCGCCTACGAGCCTAACACCCCCGAAAATCTCAGAAAGGTTATCGAGAAGCACGAGAAACTCCAAATGATTCAATTAATTCCATCCAAAGTTTGCTGGATTGCGATCAGGCAGCTCAAGACCACATTCTCGCAGACGGCCAAAGCGTCTCTTCCACTTTCTTGATTAAGGCTGCAAGCTCAGGGTTCCTTGCATGCTTGCTAACTTGACGGGCTTTAATCGCGGTCTTAAGTAGATCTTCCTCGAAGTCTCGGTTGTCTGGGACGCGGCTGAATAGGTCGAATGCTTTCGAAAGCTCCAACTTCATCAAGCTTCCCTTTGAGATCCGCAATCTGAGTTTCATATTTGG
>Ga0315280_10001376_pt1 | contig 42118 bp, 46 predicted proteins | sample YL17G06_40_MG_FD_203697 | JGI IMG/M metagenome (GOLD analysis project Ga0315280, IMG submission 203697) | Sediment microbial communities from Yellowstone Lake, YNP, Wyoming, USA - YL17G06_40 | ecosystem: Environmental > Aquatic > Freshwater > Lake > Sediment | place: USA: Wyoming | collected...
CTGAGAAAGATATTTCTCTTTTCGCTATCTCGCCAAAACATCAGTGCCATCCTTTGATTCAAAACATTTACTTATGTCTATTATCAACAAGGGAAGACTGTAATCGGGCTCTCCTCTTCCAGGAAATTCCTCACTTCTTACTTTAAGAGGTAACTCTTTTTTAGTGCACACTCCCTCTGAACTATTGTGGATACAATTGTTGTAAGGACAGCTTATTTTTATCTCCAATTTTTTGCCCCCTTTCTTTTATAAGTGTATATTAATTACTCTAAACTTGTCAAGAAAACAACAAAAAACCGAGAAAAACTCTCGGGCAAATTGACTCCGTCTATGCGAAGACGTTAGAACCTGTTTTACACAATAAAAATCAACGTTTGAACCATTTCTCTTTTGGGATTGTTAACGAATCTCAAAAGGCAAAACAGCTACTAAAACATCGTCTATATAAATCTTTTCCTCATATTTCCCAGCAGGAAATGTTATTCCCATACATCCTGTTGTGCCACCAGTTTTCAGTTGCTGCGGAAAGGCACTTTTTGGTTGGATGTAATCATTATTTACTCTGTCATAAAAGGCGGTGCTGAGCTGTCCAGCGTTAATATCTTTTTTAATGTCTAAGGACGTGCAGAATTGGTCGCTAGTAATAAATGATTTTGTCTTAACTATCTTTGAAGGGTCGAACTGCTGGCCTGCCGGTATTTTGCCAAGCCATACTTTTGTCAAATACTCAGCAAATTTAGTTTCGTTTGGTTCTTCTGACACCACTTCTAAAACAGAAACGCATTTCTCTCCGTTAAAACATTTGTCAGTTCCACAATCGCAATTTTTAACTTCGTGGCTGTTGTCTGGTGAACAGCCGCAAGCACCAATTAAGCAAGTGTTTGGGAAATCACTGGTTGTTTGGCAACAAGAAGCTGTTGTTACTGTTCCACCAGAATTAAGACAGGAATTCTCTTTTTTGGTTTTTCCTCCTGCTTTCTCAATTACTTTACTGGAGTTTTCAATAGCGTTTTGAAGTCCTTTTTTGGCAGCTTCAGGAGCTTTCTGGAGATTTCTTTGTAAAACCTCGATGTGGTTATTTAAAGTATCTTCTACTTTCTGAGATATGTCTTTTGTATCTTTTCCTTTATTCTTTAATTCTTCGATTTTTTGGAGGGCGTGATCTAATTGTTTTCCATACTTATCTAAAGTGTTTTGAGCAATCTCAGTTTTACCTTTCTCAAGCATTTTCTGATATTCGGCTAATCTAACTTCGGCTAAGTGCAAGTATTGTTTGGCTTTATTCTCAGCGCCAAAGGTGAAGAAATTTTGAATTGTTTCTTTCCAAGCTTTCAGGAAATAAAAAGGACTGTCAGGAAGAGTGCCTGGAGACGGCAGATTATCACTTTGAGCCAGAACGCTTAATGCTCCAATTAAAAAAGATAATATGATTAGAGAAAGAAATATTTTCTTCATATTTTTGATATCATTATATTCTATTTTTATGATACGACCTTTGTTTCTATTATATCATAACCAAAGCCCCGAGAGAAAAACTCTCGCCACGTCTGACGTGGCGAGGGCGGAAATAAGAACCTTTCGCTTCGCTCAAGAACCTTGATTTCTCCGAAATAAAAACTGCCCAGCGATGGGCTTTCCTGGCTGGATGAAATTAAAATCTCTTTTTATGATTTCTTAGGTATAAAATAAACAAACCAGACAAACCAAACGAGCCAAATAACTTCTAAGTAATTTCCGCTAAAAAGTCCCTGAATCCCTCTTGCTCCTAAAAACCCAAGAAATCCTAACATCCAATTTTTCTGCATCATATTATCTTATTCTACCAAAAAAACCGCCTGATTGGCGATTTTTCTTAGCTCGCTTGGCGGGACAGCTTTCGAACATTTAAATGGGAGAAAGCTTGCCCTGCTCCTGACTTGGTTATATCGCAAGTTAAACAATTATTGACACTGGTGTAAATTACCCCACCCTGCTACTCACTATATCTCAAAGCAAAAACTGCCTGATTACAGACAGTTCTTACCTTTTTCCAGCTCACGTGCGCCGAAGGTGCACTCGGGCTCGAAAAAGAAAAAAGGAGAGAGACGATTTTATCTATATTGTTGCATTAGGTTTCACAGTTCCCCCGCTTGTGTTTTGATTTCCGCATTGTGGACAAGGACCAGGTCCGCCTTCAAATTGAGTTCCGAAATCACTCTTTATCTCTTTACGACCATTAGCGACGCCAATCTGGTGATAAGTGAATGGGTCATAGTGATATATGCGAGAGCCATCTGGCATCTCCCAATACCAACAATTTGGTCCACATTCAGTTACGAAGTTTACCTTCTGGCCAGCTCGTCTTGCCAGCGTAACTTCACCAGGAATGAACCTTGCGCCACGACTTAAGTCTTCTGCGTCACTTCGAGGAAAAGATGCTCCTGTGTCCCCATCTGCTCCCTTTGCTTTGTCTAAAGCATTAGCAAAGAAACCAAATATAGATAACTCATTCATTTCTGAATATTTTTCTTTTCCCATTTTTTTCACCTCCATCCAGATTTTTTGCTGAACATTATTTGGATGGTGTGAGACTTACCCACAAATACTTATGAGCAAATCTCACCATCCAAATTCCTCCCTCCCCTTTATATTTTTTAAAGAACAAACTCTTCTTATTCTCTCTACCTCTATTATACACCCATACTTCAATTTTGTCAATAGCTTGAGGGGGAGCAAAAAATCGCCTAATTGGCGATAAATAAAAACTGCCCAACGATGGGCGATTTCTTTAGCTTCCCCTAATGGACGATGTTTTAAATCAAAACCTGTCCATGCAAATAATAGAACGAGCATTTTTATTACAACCCACACTGCTTTCTATAATAACTATCGTCTGTAAGTATTTCCCTAAGTTTGTTACGTAAATTTATATCTACGCAGTGCGTACTATCCTTACCTTTAAACAAATCACGAAAACCACAGCCTGATTCACGGTTTATGGTTAGCATTGTATCAAGCATTTTCAACTGAGGGTGCAGAAAGACCTCATCGCTGCCGTGGATTCTATAATATACCGAACTAATCTCTTCGTCATTTAAAATCCCGTAAAAGTCTAACTGAGCGATAAAAGCATCAATTTCACTGTCTATGCAGGATAGAGAGTTTTTTCCATTAAGTGCATCCATATATTGTTGGACATGTGTCATCTCGTGTGACAAAAGTAATGCAGTTACTATATCATCAGTAAAACCGTAATCAGTGCTAACGGTAATGGGGTAATAATCTTTTTTTATGTCTTGACCATTGAATGTAAAGTATCCCTCTACACCAGTTGAACCCCGTGTGTCTTCTTCGGATATTTTTATGCAGTTAACAAGCTCTGGAGGAAAGTTTATAAAAAGCATATCTTGGTATTGTTCTCCTGCATTAGTCCAGTATTTATGATTTTCATCTATTCTCTGTTGGATAAGACTTAATGCTCTATCATATTGCGGTTTATTATCAAGCCTTACTGTTCTAGCACAAGAAATTGTCTTTGGTTTTTCTGCTTCTAATCTTGCCTTTTCTAACTCTTGTTCATTTTTTAAAACTTCTTCTTGAGCTACTTGCTGTGTTTGTTTATTACCAATAAAGTTGTTTAGTTTCCCCTGTTTATATAAGACAACACCAACCGTTGCTATCGAAACAAAAATAATAGCGGCTATGATTGTTATCAGTAATGGAATTGGGATAAAACCTTTTTGGGTTTTAATTTTTTCTAACATAGTTTATTTAGTTATTTGAAAATTTATTTTTCTAAATAAGATTTTAAGTTAGGATTTTCTTCTATCAAATATTTCTTTAATGATTCACGACACTCCTTTATTTGTTTAACTAGGCTTAAACATTTCTCGCCTGGATTATTTTTATTTAAACAAGGTTTTATAAGTTCTTCTAAACAATAGATTTTCATCCATAGCGACAATTTTTCTTTTGGATTCATTTCTAATACCTCATTGTAATACTCTAGTGCGTCTTCGTATTTTCCAAGTATTCGCAATAAATTACCCATTTGTTTTAATGCATTTTGGTCTCTGGGGTTTATCTTTAATGCCTCATCTAAACACTTTTTTGCTTCGTCATATTTTTTACGTTTTGTTAAAAGAAAACCTTTCTGCCATAATTCCTTGACATTTTTAGGATCCACATTAAATGTTTCGTCTATTGCTTTTTTAATTCTTTCTTTATCTATTTGCTTAATTTTTTCTTTCATAGATTATTGCCCAACGATGGGCGGTTTTGTTAGTCGCTTGTTTTATTTTTTTTAGCCTCTCTTTCCTTAAAGCAGAAATAAGCTATTGCTATAGAAATGCCATTAAATATAAATTCATCTATAATTAAAAAATTGCTTCCTTCAAATTTAGAGAGAAAAAACTTAATAATAATAACAATAAAAAAAGTAAGTAAGGCCCTTGTTTTAAGAGACAACTTTTTTAATAAAAGATTCAATATAAAAAAGAATAAAAAAGCGTTAAGCAAACTACCAAATAATGTCCCAAAAATATAAGTTACGTTATATATTTGCATATTTTTTCTTTTATGGATTTATTTTACTTTGATTATTGATTTTCTTTTTCACTTAATCCTTCAAGGACCCGGGTGAATATGTGGTCAATAGATTGAGAAAGGTCAAAGATAATTTCCGAATTGTGAAATTGTTGTGCATCTTTTCTATTACCATAACCATCCCAAAACCATACCTCACCCTTATGAATCATCTGTATACACATATCTTCACGTAAGACATCAAATGCTCTACGATTCATAACTACCGTATCTCTAATAAATTGACGGATATCTCCAGACGATTTCATCTTTATCCCTACGGAATCAAATTTATCTAATAATTGTTTTTGGCTTCTAGGGGCGTGGAAACCAATCTTGGCTTGCCCTGAGGTTGCCGCATAGTTTAATAGTTCATAAAGATCTTTGTCCTTCCAGATAACTAGATTTCGTCTTCCGCCCGCAAAGCGATAAGCGATATAGCTCATAATAAGGCTGAGAGCAAACCATAGTATCGCCATTCTCCAAGGGGTTTCTGAAGAAACAATTTGTTTTGAGATAGGATCATATGTCTCTATTTTTGACATTAGAGTTATTCCTGAAAGACAAAGAAAAACAAATGATATAAAGCCAAAAGCTTTACTTAAAAAACTTCCTCGGTGTAAATCATTACTATTATCTCCAGACATAATTAATTCTTTTTTTTAATTTTTTCTTGCATAGATTTATTTGTTATTTTTTGCAGATTTAATTTCTGTAATATCTAATTGATTCTCATTAACCTCCCCTTCTCCAAACCAAATTGCTGTATCATTGTTGGGATCTCTAATAGTAAAACTAACTTTTTTAACGTTCACCATTCCCAAGTAAGGGAACAGTTCCTTGATTGCTTTTAATATAGTGTCTTGATTTTTTATATCTTGAATTTCTATCGGATTATTAGGGGAAACAGCGAAATTATCTTTTGCTGGTGGATTTTCGTAAAAGTCAATTATAAATTTATTATCCATAAATAATATAATTATTTTTTAATTTCTTTGTATAAATATTTAGCAACCCAAATAATCAAAATTAAAAATACTATATCAAAAAACAAAACGCCCATTGTCTCTCCAGAAGAATAATCCAGCCTTGGAAGTTCAATGATTCTCGGAACAAACAAATATATCAAAAGTGGCAATAATATAACTCCTGCTAAAATATTTAATTTTTCTTTGATTGTTCTCATAGATTTATTTAGTTCTTTGAATATTTCTTATTATAAATTTATTTCATTTCCGCTTCTTGATAGCATCGTTTATTAGCCTATCTATCTCCATTGTTTTTAATTCTCTTTCAATAAATTTCTGCCAACACTCTTCGCAAGCTTTACTAGTCGTAACATGAATATCCATATCTTCATCTTTATAGGGTGGTTGCTGTTTTGGATCTTTTTGGTGAATAAACAACACAGAATAAAAACCACTTATTTCCTTGTCTTGTTTACAAAAATTACAGATTTCGTGACTCATTTTTATCAGTTTATTTTCTGACGGAAAACATAAAGCCCGCCGCCAGTGATAGCCTTTCGACTACCCATACCCCTTTCGAGATATGACCTTCACAGATGCTCTGACGACGAGCTTAATACTGTGAAGGTTTTTATGCCATGCCTTATAATAAGGGTTAGGCTCTGATATTTAATTGTTATTTTATATTACTATAAATTAATTTAATCTTAAAGGTATTGAAAAATAACCGAAAATGAGGCAGAATGAATAAAATTATAATGAAAATTACTATGAAATATGAATTATAAGGAACTATTATTGGGGCTTATAAAAAATAAAAAAGAAATATCTGAAGATAATACCATTACTTTATCGCTTGGGGAAATAGCTGATGTTTGGCAAAGAAATGTGATATATAAAAACCAATTCATGGTCGGCGATTCTGAACGTATCGATCCTAGTTTTCTTGACGACATTATTTCGACACTTAAAAAATTAGAAAGCGAAGGGCTTGTTGAATTTAAATATATTATTGGGAATCCCCTTATTTTGTTGAGGAATTCGAAAGAAAAATGGAAGACACCTTCAGTTTCGGACATAGCTCAATCGCTTTCTTTACAAGAACAAATATTTTTAGAAGTGATAGGAAATATCGATGATTATCTTACAAAAACTAAAAGAGGAAAAAGAGAGAAACCAGAGACTAAGACGAATAGATTTAACGAAGGAGTTTTAAAAACAGAGCGATTATTAAATGAATTAGAAAAAGATATTAATAAAAGAATAGCCATACCAAAAGTCTTTAAAATACAGGTAAAAGATAGGTATGTTTTGGTAAATAACTACCTTTTATCAAAGCCCCACGCCGTTGGAACTAATTTTGAGTTTTTCTCTTTTATACGTAGGCAACCACCAAATTCAAAAATTACAAAACAGAACATGCCTGATTGGTTAAAAAATGAAGTTGGTAGCAAGCGCTTTATAAAATTACTCAATGAACTCGGCTTTAAGGGTGAATTATTGAAAGCTTACTTTCCTAAAAGAGGAAAGAATATAGTGGCTTATAAAGGTGACAGAATTACTAAAAAAGAATTAGAAAAAGCGGGGATAAGGATAGATGTGTTTATGGAAGAATTGAAATTAGCACATATCAAAAATAGTCCGAAATAGTCCGATTTAGTCCGAAATTCAAACACGGTTTTGTAGAAAAGCCATACTTAAGAAAAAGTATGGTTTTTTTATTTGCTAATTTTTGCTCGGGAAATTTCCATATTCAATAAACAAGGAACATAAAAAAATCTGATGAGTATGACCAATAAAATCTTAAATGAGAAAGAAATCTATAAGACAGCAGATCTCGCATTAGCGACGGCGATTTTCCTTTTTTATCCGCTTGAAGCAATTGATAAGCCGTCGGATTCAAAGAAGGCATACTTTCTGTTCAAAAGGGAAAGTGGATTAGACGAGCTTATAGAAAGCTATTGGAGAGGTGAATTAAAGGTCGAGCCACAGGCGTATTTTAACGCCCTGCGAGTTATTAAGGCACGGCTATATGGTGAAAGAATGATATGTTGAGCGAAGCAACAATCCAAGAATTACGGCAGATTTTGAAAAAAGATTATGGACGAGAAATAAACCAATCCGAGGCTTCGGAAATTGCCCGTAACCTTGTTAGCTATTTTGATTTACTCGCTAAGGTTTATCACCAAATAAAAAACAAAGATAGCTATGATAATAACGACTCAAAAGACAATTAAAGAATTAAGCTGGGAGTTTTATGATCATGCTTTTGATTTAGAACAAGAGTGGCGGAAATCATCGTCAAGATTGAACGATAAAGAACTCCTGGAGATATTTCCCGAAGCAAAGGAAATTATTCCAGAAAAAATATCGGAGTGGGAAGAAAAACGAGCTGATTTTTCCGACATCGCCAAAGAGAAACTAATACTCATAAAACACTGGATCTCTGATGGATTCTCACGATGGTTCTGGCGGGAGTGGGTAAAAGTGAACGAAGGAGAAGAATTACTAAAGATTGATATTCATATTGTGAGGTTAAAAAGATTCTTGTTAATTGCAGAAGGCAAAATCCCGAAAGGACGGCTTACCGAAGAAGAAATACAACGAGCTTTAGACGTGCCAATAGAAACATTACTTAATCAACCATTAAGAAAAGCTGGCAAAGCATTAGTCGGACTTTGCCCGCTCCATAACGAGAAACACCCCTCGTTCTATATCTATCAAGAAACCAATTCTTGCTGGTGCTATGGGTGTAATCGAGGCGGAGATGTGATTAACTTAGTGAGATTACTTCACGGCCATTCTTTCAAAGAAGCAGTAAAGTATCTCATCGGAAAATAAATATGAGTATGACAAACCATAAAGACCGAATTTTAGAGCAAAAAATACAAGAGATTGAAAAAACTATCCCAGAGAAAATAGATACCTCGCAATTTAAACCAATTTCTTCTCAAGAACTAATTCAAATACTCGGCTTAACAATCAAAAAAGATGAGGAAAATAAACTGATAACTTTTTTGTGTGAAATATCTGCCTACACCGAAAGCTCCCAGTTTAACATCAGCTTTAACGCTCCTTCTTCGACCGGTAAATCTTATATCCCTACAGAAATTGCCCGGTTATTCCCAGAAGATGATGTTATTGAAATCGGCTACTGTTCCCCTACCGCTTTTTTCCACGACATTGGTGAATGGCAAAAAGAGAAAAAAAGATATTTGATTGATTTATCCAGAAAACTTTTAATTTTCCTTGACCAACCGCATACCCAGCTCCTAGAGAGATTACGACCATTACTTTCTCACGATAGAAAAGAAATCACCTTAAAAATTACAGACAAAACCCAGAAATTCGGACTAAAAACAAAAAATGTTTTATTAAGAGGTTTTCCTGCGGTTATTTTCTGCACTGCCGGTTTAAGAATTGATGAACAAGAAGCGACTAGATTTTTATTGTTAAGCCCGGAGACCAACCAAGAAAAAATAAGAGAATCAATCCATGAAAAAATTAAAAAAGAAACTGATTCCAACGCCTACCAAAATTGGCTGGATAACAATCCGGAGAGAAAATTGTTGAAACAAAGAATAAAAGCAATAAAACAAGAGGGTGTAAAAGAAATCAAAATAGGATCGCCAGAAAAGATTGAAGAATGGTTCTTTCAAAAGAATAAAATGCTGAAACCCCGGCATTCAAGAGATATAGGACGCCTCATCTCTCTAATAAAATCTTTAGCCTTATTAAATTTATGGTTTAGGCAAAAAGATGGTTTAACTATCATTGCAAGCAACGATGATATCGAAGAAGCTTTTAAAATCTGGGGTGCAATTTCCGAAAGCCAAGAGCTTAATCTACCACCATATATCTACCATTTTTATCAAGAAGTTATTTTGCCTGCCTGGGAGAAAAAGAATAGCGAGTTAGATATTGGGCTAAAGGAATCGGGATTAACCAGACAAGATATAATCCAAAACCATTTTCGGGTCTATGGACGATTTGTAGCGGACTGGCAATTGCGACAGCAGATGATCCCAATGTTGGAAACTGCCGGTTTGATCATCCAAGAGCCAAATCCGAACGATAAAAGACAAATGTTAATCTACCCTACTACCCCGCTCACTATATCTAAAGAGCAAAACAATAGTGAGTTGAGAGGTAGGGTAAATGAATTATGATTACAGAAAAACAACTAAAAATAAAGCACCGAAACGTTAAATTATACGGCCCCAAAACTGATAACAGTAAAAAGCTGATCAAGCAAGAAATGCCGCCAGATAAAATTGACGAGATTAGAAATGTTTTCATAGAAGATTTCTCTTCAGATGACAAGTTAATAAAAGAATATACGGATCTGGTTATTAAATCAAAAAAACTCACGCCAGAACAAATAGAAAGAAGGGACGAACTTGCGTTTGAGCTTTTTACGCAATACGGGCTTAAAAATGGTATATGGATAAAGAATTTAAGTCACGATAAATACTATAGAGCATTAGGAAAGATGAGACACGACATTGTTGCGGAGTGTTCCTGCAAAACCTCTTTAGAGCTTATGATCGCAGATAGAATAGTGGCAAGTTACTGGCGGGCATTGAGGTATGATATGATTTGGAATCGTCTTGTAGAGAACGAGGAGGGAAGATTTTCTTTCGATCAACTGAAAGTAAACATTCTTAAAGAGTTCACTAAAGGGGTAGAGCTTGCAAATCGACAGCTTAGCGCAAATATAATTTTACTAAAAGAGTTGAGACAGCCGCCGTTAAATATAAGTGTGAAAACCAAAACAGCTTTTGTGGCACAAAATCAACAATTAAATGTAAATCCTACTGATAAAGATGGAAACATTGAACCCAAATGATTTAGGAAAAAAATATTTGGTGGAGGAGTGTCAGAAAATTCGGATCGAAGATTTTTTGAGAAATTATCGTGGTAAATTAAAGAAGTTGGTCTTAGCTTCAGAACTAGAAGTATTGGGATTGAAAATTGAATTAACCACCTCAAAAACTTGTTATAATGGCATTAGATTTTGGTTTAAGTGTCCTCTCTGCGAGAAACGTGTGGGAATATTACTAAAACATCCGTTTAGTAACAAAATAGGCTGCCGGCAATGCTTAAATCTTGAATACCGGAAAAGGAGGTATAAAGGAATGATTGAAGGAAAGTTGCTTGATGATTAAATTTGGTATATAATATAAGTGTTGACCTATCCTGTAGCACATCCGAAGAGATTTTTATTAGCTTATGCTGATCCCAAAGGGGCGGTCTGCCAGCATAGCTACTCTTCGGAGCAAGCAGGTTGGGTCAACCAGACCGTCCCTTTGAGTTATGAAAACAGTAATTTATTGTCGAGTATCATCAAGAGAACAGGAAGAAGCTGGCTATTCTTTGCCAGCCCAAGAGAAATTTCTTAGAGATTATGCTCAGAAAAGCAATTTTGGAGTTGCTAAAGTTTTTGCCGTGTCTGAATCGGCCGGAGGAAAGGTGAGAAGGAAAATCTTTAACGAAATGATGGATTATATACGGAAAAACAAGATTTCTGTTGTAATTGTAGAAACCACCGACCGCTTAACCCGAAATTTCGCTGATGTGCCGATGATTGACGCTTGGGTTTTGGAAAACGAGAGTCATCAAATCCATTTGGCTAAAGAAGGATGCATATTGCATAAGAATTCTAAATCTCACGAGTGGTTTATGTGGCGAGTGAAAGTGGCTACTGCCGAATACTACGTAAGGTTGCTTTCCGAAAATGTGAAAAAAGGACAAAAAGAAAAGCTTGCTCAAGGATGGCTACCTACTAAACCCCCATTGGGATATAAAACCATTGGAGAAAAAGGGCATAAAATACATGTCGTAGACGAAACAAAAGCTCCGCTGGTCAGAAAGATATTTGAGTTTTATTCAACAGGTAATTATTCTCTTAATGCTTTAGTGAAAGTTATGTATCAAGAAGGGTTAAGAAATGAAAATAACAGAATCGTCGGTAAAAGCAGAATATACGAGTTGCTTTCTGATCCATTCTATTATGGAGAGAATAAATGGAAGGGGGAAATTTCTGCTGGACAACAAACGCCTTTAATTTCTAAAGAGTTATTTGATACGGTGCAGGCAAAACTTACTCGCAAAATTGCCAGCCCACAATATAAAAAGCACTTGCCAGTATTTAAGGCAAAGATTAAATGCGAAGAATGCGGTGGAACTATAACTTGGGAAATCCAAAGGGGGCATTGGTATGGACATTGCAACCATTACAAAAATTGCTCGCAAAAAACTTGGGTAAGACAGGAAAAGGTAGAGGAACAACTATTCCCTCATTTTGATAAGGTAGCTCCTAAAAGCGAGAGAATTATAAAGTGGCTGGAAAAAGCGCTAAAAGAAAGCCATGATGGAGAGATTGATTATAATACCAGCCAAAGAGAAGGACTTAATAGGATAATAAAAATAGCTGACACCAGAATGGAAAAAGCATACAGAGATAAATTAGATGGCAAAGTTCCTGCCTCTCTTTGCGAGAAAATAATGTTTGATTCCGACAAAGAGAAAAAAGATGCTTTGGAATCTCTAAATAAATTAGGCGAAGTCAGAATAAAGTATTATGAGGCAGGTTATGCCATTCACGAGCTCGCCTTGCACGCAAAAAAGGTATACCAGAGCGCAAAAGCCAAGCCAGAAGACAAAAGACTGCTTTTGAGCCAAGTATTTTCGAACTTAAGCCTAAATGAGGGCAATATAAAGCCAAATTATACGCTGGCGTTCGAATTTCTATCAAAATGGATGCCTATAGTGAATAACACTTTCGAACAGCCTAAAATAGGGCAAAATAAACGGAAAACGGACGATTCTACGTCCGTTTGTCCCGAAATGCTCCGGGGGCGCGACTCGAACGCGCACTCTCACCGCTTAACAGGCGGGGGTTTTACCATTAAACTACCCCGGAATAATAAATTATAATTTAAAAACACCCGAAATCCATCCCATTATTTTTCGATGTAAATTAACATCGCTAACTGTAATCCGTAACACACCATAAATATGTTTTACCTTTCTTAATCGATGGGGATTATTTTTCACTATATAAGTTTTTTTAAATTGGGTAAGGGGAACTTGTGTCAATTTCGACCAAAATTGCTTTGCTTTCCTTTCGTTAAGATTATCGTGAAGGTATAAGCTTGCTCGGAATTTCATTTCGGGAACTTTACAAAATTTTCGTAACCAACCCATCATAAATCTTATAGCTCGGGGGTCAGAATTGCTGAATGCAACATTTTTATCTCCTTTACTTCCTTCCGCAAAATACATCGCTACTCCTGCTATAAATTTATCTCGTTTTGATAAATTTCCTGTTTCCTTTATTCCTTCTCGGATTAATTTTCGTGTCAATTCTTCACGAGCCCTAATTTTATGTAATGCCGCAATAATACTTCCCTTAAGAGCGCCCGTTCTCTGGTTTGAATACAATTTTCTAAGTTGTTTTTTAGTTAGTCGAATATCCCGGACCCATAAACTTACCGATGATTTCGAAACTTTCAATCTTTTCTGAATTTCTTTTACTGATAATCCTTTTTTGCGTAAATCTCGGGCTTGTAATTTCAATTCTAATTTACCTGCATAACTCATTAATCAATTTTCTCATTTCGAACCTCCAATGTCAAGTTATATAACATTAGTATCCTTTCAATTTTCCGAGTTTTCGGTGTTCTCGCATTCTTTCTAAGGCCTTAGCTTCGATTTGACGAATCCTTTCTCTGGTTACTCCAAATTCTTTACCAACCTCTTCTAAAGTATGAGTAATTCCATCTTCCAAGCCAAACCTCATTGATAAGATTTTTTGTTCTCGAGGAGTTAAATCAGCTAAAATTTCTTTCAATCTTTCCTTAAGTAAAGTCCTGGCTGCGCTCAGGGAAGGAGGTATCCCTTCTTCATCTTTAACAAATTCAGCTAAAACGCTATCGCTATCTCCTTCACCAACCGGTGTTTCTAAAGAAACTGTGGCCTGGGAAATTTTCATAATGTGTCGCACCTTGTCAACCGGAAGTCCCATTTCGGCAGCAATTTCTTCCGGTAAGGGTTCTCGACCCAGTTCCTGTAAAAGCCGCCGTTTTACCTGAACAAACTTAGAAAGAGTTTCTACCATATGGACAGGAATTCTAATGGTTCTAGATTGGTCTGCTAAAGCCCGGGTAATTGCTTGTCTTATCCACCAAGTAGCATAGGTAGAAAATTTGTAACCCCTGCGCCAATCGAATTTTTCTACTGCTCGAAAAAGGCCCAAATTCCCCTCCTGAATTAAATCAAGTAAAGTTAAATTTGGGCTTCGGCCAACATATTTTTTGGCGATGGAAACAACCAATCTTAAATTTGCCTGGGCTAACTTTTTCCTGGCTTCCTTGTCACCTTTTTCAATTCTCTTGGATAATTCTTTTTCTTCTTCAGGAGTAATAAAAGAGTATTGCCCAATTTCTTTTAAATACATTTGAACCGGATCCAAAGTGCCAGCTGGAGGAGCTTTTTTTGGTTTTCCGAGGGGTTTCCCCAGTTCTAAAAATTCCTTTGCCTCTTGAACCTCAATACCATTTTTCTCTAGGGTTTCATACAATACTTCAAGTCCTGAAATATCTTTTTCTACCCTGGGAAAGAAGTATAAAATTTCAGAAAATGTAACAAAACCTCGTCCCCGCCCCTTTTTAATTAGGGCTTCAATTTTTTCTTGAGAAAAAATTTTTGTTTTCTTTCGTGAAATCCTACTTTTTCTTGAAATTTTTCTCTTTCTGGAAACTTTTCTTTTTCTGACAATCTTTTTCTTCTTGGAAATTCTCTTCTTTTTTTTCGGGCCTTTTTTTCTTTTTAAAACTTTTTTCTTTTTTATTGTTTTTTTTCTCTTCATTTTTTTTGTTAATTAAATTTTGCTTTCTAAATCATTTAACGTTTTGGAATAAAAATTGAATTCTTCCAAAAGTTTCTGAATTTCTGGAGGATTTTTTTGTTCTTCTGCTTTTTTTATTTCTTTTGATATTTCATTTAGTTTATTTTTGATTTCAATATATTGAATTTCTTTTAAGCAATTTTTTATTTCTGGCATTATGTTTATTTGTTCAATTTCTTCAATTTCGGCCTTTAAGTAGCAAAAATTAAGAAAATCAGCCCATTCGGGAGATAATCCTACTACATCTAATTCTCTTTCATCTACTAAATTTTCTTTTATTTTTCTAAAAATTTCTTGAATTTTTGGCGTGAAACTAGAGATTTCTTTTTCTTCAATAAAATCCAAATTTTGAGGTGATTTTAATATTAAAAGCAAGGTAATCAGTCTTTCTTCCAAAAGCTCCTTTCTAGTTTTTGGGGGGAGATTTATTATTTCCTCCGGCTCTAAACCGTAAGCTTCTTCTTCTGATTTTATTTTTTTTAATTCTTCAACAATGCTTTCCTCTTTTACTTCTAATTCTTTGGCTAGTTTTTGAATCCAATAAGATTTTTCAATTTCATTTGGAATTCTTTTTATTATTGGCAGTAAAATTTTGGAAATTTCTTTTTTTCCTTGGGGAGTTTTACTGTCAAATTTTGAAATAGTAGTTTCAAAGTAAAAGTCTAAAATTGATTTAGCGTTCTCGACCAATTCTGGCCATTTCTTTGAATCTCCAGAAATAATATCAGCCGGGTCTAATCCTTCTGGCATCGTAATCACTTTAACATTGAATCCTCTGGCTTGAGCCAAATCAATTCCTCTTTTGGTTGCCCAATCTCCAGCCACGTCCATATCAAAGGCGCTCAATATGTTTTCAGAATATCTTTTTAAAACGGCTAACTGATAAGGAGTAAGAGCGGTACCAGAAGTGGCAATGGTATTTTCAAATCCTGCCTGATGACACATAATGGTATCAACATAACCTTCAACCAAAATGGCAAAATCTTTTTTCCGAATTTCTACTTTAGCTTTATCTAATCCATATAAAACCTTGCTTTTATCATACAAAAGAGTATTCGGGGTATTAACATATTTTGCTGGTTTTCCTCCGGTCTCTTGTTGCTTGTCGCTTGTTTCTTTGAATATTCTCCCACCAAAACCAATAATTTGAGCGTTTAAATCAAAAATTGGGAAAGTAATCCTGCCTCGGAAACGATCGTAAAAATTACCGGTTTCATTTTTGATGGCTAAACCGACTTTTTCAATCTCTTCTTTTTTATATCCTTTAGAAACTAAAAAATCAGACAACCCCTGCCAGCTATCAGGTGAATAACCTAAGCGCCACTTTTCAATTGATTCTTCGGATATTTTTCGATTCAAAAGATATTTTTTCACCTCTTGGCCAACCTTGCTTTCTTGCAATTGTTTTTGAAAAAATTTGGTCGATAACTCACAAATTTCATAAATTCTTTTTCTTTCGGTTTTTAATTTAGGATCTTCTCTTCTCAGTTCTACGCCCGCTCTCCTTGCCAAAATCCTTAAGGCATCGCCAAATTCCACTCCTTCAATCTCCATCACAAAATTAAAAATTGACCCACCTTTGCCGCACCCAAAACAATGCCAAATTTGCCGGGCCGGCGATACGAAAAGAGAGGGGTTTTTTTCTGAATGAAAAGGGCAAAGGGCTCTGTAATTGGCTCCGGCTTTTTGGAGTTTAATGTAGGAACCGATGACTTCAACAATATCAAGCCGATTTTTAATCTCGTCGATTGGAGAATTGTACATGTTCTAAATATATTTTAATTCTTTAGCCGCATGAATAAACATCGTATGGGACCAGAGCAAAGGCTTCACACCAATTCGTGGGTCTTTCTGAGAAAAAATTTGTTCTGGAATTAAGAAATCATCACTAAGTTGATTAAGTACCAACCAAAAATATTTTTCTGCTTTTTCTCTATTACCTATTTTATTTTGAACAATGCTCATCCAAAAGGTCAAAAGGGGCCAGGCGCCAGCACCCATTTTGTAGTGTAAATCAGTTTGTTCTATCTCACCTTCATACTCATCAAATTTATATCTATAAATTCCTTTTTCATCAGTGAGATTTTCCTCGATGGCTTTGATTGTATTAATCATCCTTGGATCAGTTGGTTTGACAATTTCAAATGGCCAGACCAGACCCAACATTGAAGTATCAATATTTTTATCATTAGGAACAGTTCCACCAAAACGTCTAAGAAAATAACCGGATTCTTTGTCATAAGCTTCTTTTTCAATTAAATTATTCATCTCTTGGGCTATAATTTTTGCCTCTTTATTTGGAATAATTTCATTTGCCTTTTCCAATCCAGCTGAACAGGCAGCAAGAGAATAAGTAAGATTGTTTTTGAATCTCGGATGAGCAATTCGTTCTTCCCAAAGATCTTCAATAAAAACTTTAAAATGGTCCTTGTCCCAGACACCGATAAGCCCTTGAGTACTTTTTTCTATTATTTTCTCAGCCACCAAAGGAAGTTTCCTGGTCTTTCCATATTCAAAAATTGCCCATAAAAGAGTACCTGTCTGGTCAGGTTGAAATTGGGGCTCTCTAAGTCTTCCATTGGGATAATAACTCTTAAAAAGAAGACCTTCTCTCCATTTAGTAAGCGAAGTTTTATAGTCCTCGGCTCTTTCCCAAATCCAATTTAATACTTGTTCAAAAACATCGATTCCAAGATACAAAGCGCCGGTGATATTGAAACCTAAATCACGGCCCGGCCAGCAATAAAGGTAGCTCTTAGCTTGAGCTGGGTAATAGGGCATATGAGTTGGTGCGGCTACTAAACAACCGTTTGGTAAAAAACAATCTTTAAAAACTTGTTTTGTTTTCTCTACTAATTTCTGAATTTTTTGTTCCTTATTCATAAAATCGATTTAATTTTAACAGTTTTTTATAAAGTTTCAAATATTTTTGGGCTGATTTTTGCCATGAAAAATCTTTTTTCATTGCTTCCTCTATTAATTTTTGCCACTTTTCTTTGTTCTGATACAAATTCAATGCTTTTTTAATAGTTTCTAAAAAAGATTTTGCCTCATATTTTTTAAATAAAAAGCCGGTTTTGCCATCTTCAATTGTATCAGCCAAACCACCTGTTTTCCGGGCAATAGGAATTGTTCCATAGGTCATAGCAATCATTTGAACTAAACCGCAAGGTTCAAAGCGAGATGGGATTAAAATGAAATCAGAGCCTCCATAAATTTTTTGGGCCAAAACCGGATCAAATTTGATCTGGGCTGAAACATTTTGAGGGTATTTTTGAGAAAGTTCTAAAAGTTTTTTTTCATAGTCCGGGTTTCCCACTCCCAAAATTACCAGTTGGCATCCCATTTTTACCAATTCCGGAATAATCTCGATTATTAAGTCTATTCCTTTTTGAGAAGTTAATCTGCCAATGAAAGCAAAAAGAGGAATCTCGGGATTTTTCTTAAAATTTAAAATTTCTTGAAGATGAGTTTTGTTTTCTATTTTTCTTTCTAAATTTTGATAGGAATAATTTACTTTCAAAGCAGGATCAGTTTCCGGATTAAATCTCTTTTCGTCAATCCCATTTAAAATACCAAAAAGTTCTTTTTTTCTTCTTAGAAGAAATTTTTCCAATCCTTCACCATATTCTTTAGTTAAAATTTCTTTAGCATAGGTAGGACTGACAGCGTTTATTAAATCAGCGTTTAAAATTCCTTGTTGGAAAATGTTGAAATTACCATCTTCGCCTCTCGTTTTTAAAGAATTGATCTCTTCGTCCTTAAAATCAAAAAAAGACAATGTCTCTTGAGGATTCCACTTTCCCTGATTAGCTAAATTATGAATGGTCAGCAAACTTTTAATATTTTTGATTTTCGCTGGTCGAAGAGAAGTTTGTTCTCTTCTTCTCCCTCGCTTCCATAAATGGAAGCTCGGTTTTTGATGTTTGATTTTGAGTGCCATGGGCACGATTGCAGTGTGCCAATCATGGCAATGGATAATTTGAGGAAACCAATTCAAAATTGGAAAAATTTTCAAGGCCGCCTGAGAGAGAAATAAAAATCTTTCGATTTCTTTTAAAGAACTAACGAAGGCGCTTTTCTCAAAATAAACTCCATTTTCACCAAAATATTTTTCATTTTCCAAAAGATAAACTGGAACCTTATCCCCTATCGAACGGGGATCGCTTTCTGGCAGAAAACCTTGATAAATTTTTACCTTCTCATCTTTCACTTTAATATTCCTGTTAATCAATTCAAATTTATATTTTTTAAAATCAACAATTGCGTATTTTGGCAGGCAAATTCTAACATCAATCCCTAAATCTTTTAGGGCTTTTGGTAAAGAACCAATTACATCTCCTAAGCCCCCAACTTTAGCAATAGGCGCACACTCTGAAGCAACAAATAAAACTTTCACCCCGTTAGAAATTTTTTGTCTCTTGACCATAATAACTAATCTTGATATATTCCCCATTAGAAATGTCATGATTTCTAACGGGGTTCATAATTTTAATTCTGCTATTGCTTTCTTAAAAATTTTAAGATGTTTTTTAAAAATTGAGGAAACCTCCTTTTTGGTTCTGAGATTAAAATAACAATGGGCAGCGAATCTAACAGTTAAAGAAATTAAAGCAAGATTGAAGAGTTTCTTAAATTTATCTTTTTCTTTGATATTGAGTAAATAGGCGTTTAAAAAATTTCTTTGCCAAGTTGGCAATCTGTGAGACAAAAGATACACGAAAGCAACATCAAAAGCAGAATTATTGAAATTTGCTAAACCCCAATCAAGAATAATAAGTTTTCCTTCTTCATTAAGGATGAAATTATTTGGATAAAGATCTCCGTGAGAGAGATATCTTGTTGATTGGTCAAGGTATTTTTTGTTTTCACTTAAAATTTTCTGAGCTAAAAAAATATCTTCAGTTTTGAGCAAATTTTGGTTAAATTTTGAATTAATGAATTCATTTAAAAATTTTACTCTATAGCCATTGAAATCCTGCCAATACCACCAACCACCTTGCTTATATAATGGGAATTTTGGCTTCAGGTTTTGATATAAAAAAATAAGACTGGCTAAATAACTAGGAGAAATTTTTAAAAGAAAGCTTTTCTTCATGCCAAAATCTTCACCCATTATCCCTCCCAATTTTCCCCTTTCTGCTTTTTCTAGCATCCAATAAAGATTTTTGTGTTTTCCTTCGGAAATTAATTTTGGGAAAAATCTCAATTTTTCCGGAAATTTCTTTTTTAAAATTTTATAGCTTTCTATTTCCCTTTCTAAATCTCTTTTAACCTCTTTCCTTTTTTGAAGTTTAATCTTTAAAAATAAGTTGTTATTAACTAAATCTGTGTAAAACCTTTTTTTTACCACGATTGAATTTTCCACTTTTTTCAAATTTTCTGTTTCCAATTTTAATCTCAACTTTTTGAAAAGAGAAAAAATATTTTGTTTAACATTTTTTAACATAAGGGGGGGGTTATTCTTTTATTTTTTAAAAAAGGGCGTTGATTTTAAAGCAAAATTTTCTTTTGTTCCTTTATCGATTTTACGCCAACCTTCAAATAAAAATGCAGTAAAATAATAAATTTGGTTAAGAAAAACCTTTATTTTAAATATTTACACTTTTCTTGGCCGATTTTTAATAATTTCTTTATCACTACACTAGGCTTATTCGCAAGGCCTTGGTTTGCTTCGTTCATGGCTGCAAAAGCAGTGATTCTAATTAAGTTAGTTAAAATGAAATAATCGATTTTAGCTTTCTCGGTTTCGCTAATCGGTCGCGTAAAGTAATGGCGACAAAACACCTCTTTTACTTTTTTCATCAACGCCCGATATGTCCTGTGAAAATCGTATTCAAACATTAATTCAGTGTTAATCAAAAAATTGCCAATGTCATTCAAGGGTTCATAAAATTTACTGTCGGAAAAATCAATAGTCCTAACTCGGTTTTGATTAATGATGATGTTGCGACTGTAAAAATCGCCATGTATCAAACGATAGAATTTGGAACCGAAATATTGGTTATATTGACTCCTAAATTTATGGCATTTTTTTACAAAAAATAATAAATTAGAGTAACCAGGATTATAATATCGATGCATCAGCCTTAAATAATCCTGACATTGTTTTGTTTCCCGGTTTTGGGTCTTTAAAAATTTTGATCCGTCTGAAATTGATTTAAAGTTATGGATTTTTTTCAGAATTTGAACCGCAGGTTTAATCTTATTTAAAAATTTGTTACCTTGATGTTTAACGCTTAATTCCTGAAGAAAATAACCAGGAACATATCTGTAAAGATAGAGATTAAGGGCCGGGATATAATCAATGGCTTCCGGAACCATAGTTTTTAGCCCATGCTCCGCTAAATATTTGGTTACCAAATAATCAATAAAAATTCCGTTTTGTTTATCTATGACAAACGCTGAGGTTTTTCTTTTTTCAGACTTTCCAACAATCACTTTCTCAACCAACCCTCCTTTCTTGTCTCGTAATTTTAAATGATAATTTACGGTCAGGCGGTGAGAGTGATAATCCACGTACACCTTCATTATATTTATCTTGCAGTCTAATAATTCAAGTCCTGGAAAATAGCGACTGGCTCTCTTCTTAAAAAAATTCATTGCCCATGTTTTGTCTAGTAATAATTTAATTGATTTCATGTTTCCTATACATCTTTTTGATTTTAAATTTTCCTCATTTCCGCAGGCCAGGTTGAATTTTTCTATATTTTCCATTAATTCATTTAATTTAGAATTAAATTTTTTAAATTTTTCTTAATTCTGGTTGACCGGAACGAATTCTTTTATATTTTTCTTTATATTTTTGCATCAATTTTCTTAATTCGGAGTCAGGAACCTCTAATCTTAGCAGATCGACAGCGTGCACGGCATCATAAATGTCATTTTTTGTTTCCAATTTCCAGATGGCGTCTCGCCACAAAATCGCCCTTTCAAAGTTTTTGTTTTTGGACGCTTCCCACATTTTTTTCTCCATCATTTTAATAAACGCAAAATAAACCTCTGGTTTTCCAACCTCTAGGGTTCTTTCTTTAAAAGGGATTCTAACTACTTCTCGATATTTTTTTGCTTTTTGTTCGATTTTTCCGCTCCTTTGCCACCAAAAGGCAGTAGAAAGGATATCTCGATAATATTCTTTTCCTTTTTTTATTTCATTTTGGTTCAAATTAGGAAGAGATTTTAAAGAATTTAAAATCGTCCAACACCCCTTTTCGATCATTTCAATACTCCACCAAGGTTCTCCGCTGGCCCAAAAAAATTGATCTGAACTAAGGCTCTGGTCAATTTTTTCCTCCAACCCCAAGGAAATTTTTCTTTCCCTTGCCAATTTCAAGAGATAGTAAACAAATCCCCATTGTAATTGATGGACTTTATTTTTCGGATCCCTCCAGGAATAAAACTGAATTTCCTTTTCTATATCTTCTCTTGAAGAAGCCCAAGTCGATTTAACTGGTTCAATTTCTTTTTCTATTCTAAAATACTTTGGCAAATCAGAAAAGAAAATCTGTTTTGGCTTTGGAGAGGAGATGATTTTGAAAAGAGTCTTTTCGTGCCCGGGTCGATGGTGACCGAAAGTTTCGCCATCCATGGCGGTACAAAGATAAATGTTTTTATTTAAGTCATCTTTTATTAGATCAAGAAATTCTTTTTTATTTCTTACTGTTGCACTCATGAGGCAATTAGAAACCCTTCTTTCTCGAAAAGCGATGATTAAATTATTCGTTTTTTTGATTGTAAATAATCGATCCGAAGGTGGATAGTTTTTCCCTCCATCGTAAGAAATTTCATCTAAGATAATCATTGAATAACCCATTTCCGAGATAATTTCTCCAACTTTTGAACTATAAGCCATTTCCGGAAGGAAAAAACAAAAAGGTCGATAAACCTCCCCAAAGTATTTTTTATTTGTTTTATGATTTTCAATAATTTGGCGGATAATATCCTCCTTTTTTAAAAATGGTAAAAGAGAATGATATTTAGCAGTTTCAGTAAATTCTAGTTTTTGGCTTTGAGCAAGTTTTTTAATACTTTCGATAACATCAGCATACCCTTTTTTTATTAGAAGCTCTGTAAGAGTAGCATTGATATTCAAATTTATTCTTATGCCAGAAAGTGCCAAAAATCCCCTGAACAATGGTCGATAAGACTCATTGACTACTCTTTCTAAGGTCTCATTTGATTGATCAATTGGTTGATAAATATGTAAAAAATTTGTCCAAATCATAAAGTTAAAGCTTTTTTGTAGAGTTCTAAATATTTTTTGGCTGAAGTTTCCCAAGAAAAATCGGCTCTCATTGCTCTTTTCATTAATTCTTGCCAGATTTTTTTGTATTTGTAAGTTTCTAAAGCCCTAACTATTGCACCAAAAAGAGCGTGAGAACTAAATTTTTCAAAAACAAAGCCGTTTCCGGTATTCTTTATGGGGTCAAAATCTTCAATAGTATCAGCCAAACCCCCGGTTTTCCTTACTACAGGAATTGCTCCGTATCTCATTGCTTCCATTTGAGTAATACCGCAGGGTTCAAATTTAGAGGGTATCAAAAAAATGTCGCAGCCGGCGAAAATATGTCTTGATAAGTGAAAATCTGACATTAAATGACAACCAATCTTTTTAGGGAATTTTTTATTCATTTCTTCAAAGAAACTACGATATTTCGCTTCTCCCTCGCCAATAACTATAAATTGACAATGAAATTCGGTAATTAAAATTTCCAAAATCGGAAATAAAAGATCGATTCCTTTTTGTTCATCCAATCTCGTCACCATTCCTAAAACCGGAGTTTCTGACAAGCATTCTAAATTAAATTCTTTTTGAAGATGGGCCCTGTTCTTTGTTCTATTTTTAAGATTGGAAATGTTGAAATTGAAGGGGATCAATTTGTCAGTGTCTGGATTCATTTGTTCGTAATCCAAACCATTTAAAATTCCAAAAATTTTTGTTCTCACTTCTTTTAAAAGGTCGTCTAATTTTTCACCATATTCTGGAGTCATTATTTCTTGAGCATGGGTTTCGGAAACTGTGTTAACAATATCAGCAAAAATTATTCCTCTTCTCATAAAATTTTGTTTTGGTAATTTGTCAGAGAAAAAGGGAGAAATTTCTGATTTCCCATCGTCAAAGTCCATTTGAGAAACAAAGCGATGATCAAAAACTCCTTGATGAGAAAGATTATGAATAGAAAAAACGGTTTTAATTTTACTTAAAACCGGATCGTTCTTATAGACGGTTTTTAAATAATTCGGTAGGGCGCCAGTGTGCCAATCGGAACAATGGATGATATCCGGAACCCAATCGGAATTTTTCAAAAATTCTAAAATTCCTCGAGACAAAAGTAAAAAACGAATTGGGTCATCAGAATAACCATAGACATTAGACCTTTTTTCGTAATATTCCATATTTTCGAAAAAATAAACCGGGACATCAGGTTCAGGCGGAATATATTTCTTAACATTACAAATTAGAAACTTTTTTTCTTCGGCGGTGTCGTCGGTGGGAATCTTTAATCCTTCGGAAATAATTTCTGTTTTATATTTTTTCTCATCAATTGAACCATATTTTGGCATAAAAATTCGACAATCTATGTTTAGTTTTTTCAGGGCTCGAGACAAAGAAAAAATAACCATACCTAATCCACCAACTGTTGCATAGGGATAAACCTCAGCTGCTAAAAAAAGTACTTTTAAAGGTTTTTTAAAGAGCGGGAAATTTTTGGAAATTGAATTTTTCATAAATTTTCAATTTTTAAGAAGAAGGGTCGGTCTGACCTGACCGGTTAATTTTTTTCCTCTTGGCGAAAACGAAAATATATAAAATTTCGAGAACAGAAAAAGTATTTAACAAAAATATGGCAATGAACCATTTTTTATGGGAATTTTTAGCTGTCTTCCATAAAGCTACGCCTTTCCAGGGTAAAAGCCAAAAGATTGAAAAGAAAAGAGCAAAAATTAAGGTTTTTGGATCGGTTTGAGAAACATTAGGAATTTGAAAAAGTAATTGAGAAACTGTCATATTTTTAATTTCTATTTCTATTACTTAATATCACAAAACTCTCTCAAAATCTTTTTGGCCTTTTCGAGGTCTTTGTCTTCAACTAAAAGATAATCAGTTTCGTAAGTTGAAACGTACAAAATGCTGATTTTAGCTTCGGCCAAAGGTTTTGATAAAGAAGCAACAATACCGGTTAAAACAAAACCTAAGGGTCCTTGAACTTTAAAAGCCCGCCAATTTTTCTCGCATATTACACCTCCAGGAATTTTATCTTGAGGTAAAATTATCGAGAGTTCATCGCTTGTCCTTGTTATGGAAGTAAAACTGTTCTCCCCTCTTGTCCAATCAGGAACAGGACTTTTTTTATCAAAATGACAAATACTAAATTTCTCTGGCAATATAGAAAGTGAAAGTTTTTTAGTTTTCATAATTTAAAAAATATACTGATATTTATTTTCGCGAACCTTGTCTCGCCATTGTCGATCTTCAGCGAGGCGGAGGAGGTGGGATTCGAACCCACGAGACCCGTTAAGGTCTGCGGCGTCTCCAGCGCCGTGCACTAGGCCACTATGCGACTCCTCCCTTAATAGAATTTTTATTAACTATTAACGAAGCTTCTTTTCCTAACCTCTTTTTTATTATTTCATCCAGTTTGAAATAAGTTTTTTTGTCCATGTACCTTATCTTACAGGTGCCTAAAAGGTTGGGTCTATATTTCGGATTTTCCGCATGACAACTTTTGGTATTATAAAATTGATTTTTGGGTATTTTTGTAATAGTGCTCCAAAATTTTATTAATTTATTCCTATCCACATTGTCATAAAAATTCAGGGAAACTCGTAGTTTTTCTTCTCTTATTTTTAACATTCTTCGCAGAAAATCTAAGAATAATTTAATCAATAATGGATCAGAATTAGTAAAATCAATCACATAATAGAAAGTATTTGCATTGGGATAACGAAGATCTCGCCGGAGACGGGTACCTTCACATTTATACAAAATGGCTCCGGCTAACTCTATCTCTTTTTTGGTCATACTTAGATTATTTATGTACATACCTCACTAGTTCGGCGCACTCCTCCTTTTTATTTTGGTAAGTTGGAAATTATGTTTGTTATTGCCGGATAGCGAACCGCAAATTTATAATTCAACAGTTTTAAAACAGTCAAAAAATCTAAAATTTCCTCTCTTAAGGTTTCAGAACCAATTAAAATCTCGGCTGCCCCTTGGAATAAGTTATTGGCATAATTATTTAAAATCTCAAAATCAGCTTTCGTTCTCAAATATTCAATTATCCTTTTGAACTCTCCCCTATCTAACCACACTCCTTTACACAAGCTGCAAAAATCAACAATAATGCGAGAATCGCCATAATAAACTTCATAAAGGGGTAATCGGCAGATAGGGCAAAGTCGCTCCCCTAAATAAATTTTAAATTTATTTTTTCTTTTCCATAAATCGATATCCAGCCATCTTAAATTTTCATCTTTTTTATCTTTGGCTAACCTCAATTCATCTTCTTCAAACCAAAGCCCCAAACAGGTTGGGCAATAATCAACTTCCACTCCATAAAAAATTGCTTTTTCTAAATCTTTTTTACAGAGAGGACATTTCATAATTTTAGATTTTTAATTGCCTTAGGGCGGCAATTCGTTCTTCAACTGGAGGATGAGTTGAAAATAATTTTGTCAACCAACTTTGGGCTTCTTTACCGCGAAATGGACTTACAATATACAAGTGGGCAGTAGAATTATTAGCCACTCTTAGAAGATTTGTATCCTGGGAAATTTTTTCCAAGGCTAGGGCTAACCCTTCAGGATATCTAGTTAAAAGAGCGCCGGTCGCATCGGCTAAGAATTCTCTTTTTCTAGAAATAGCAAGTTGGATTAAAGTAGCGACAATTGGAGCCAAAATGGCAGCTATTATCCCAAAAATAGCAAAAATTGCTGCACTACGATCTTCTCCTGAACCCTCTTCTCTTCTTCTGGGTCTACTCCAGAAACTTATCCTTAGAAAGAAATTGGAAACCATCGCTATAATCCCAACTAGAACCACAACTACTGTTTGTAATAACGTATCTTTATTTCCGATATGAGAAAGTTCGTGGGCAATAACCCCTTCCAATTCTGTTCGATCTAATTTTTCCAGAAGCCCGCGGGTGACCGCTACAATGGCGTGTTTTTCGTCTCGACCAGTGGCAAAGGCATTGGGTTGATTTTCGTTTAAAACATAAATTTTGGGAAGAGGTAAACCGGCAGTAATACAAAGGTTTTCAACGATTCGATAGAGTTCTGGATTCTCACTTCTTTCAATGGGTTTGGCCCGAGTCATTATTAAAACAATTTTATCGGAATACCAATAGCTTAGAAAACTTTGGAGAATCGCCACAATGAAGGCGATAACTAAAAAAATAGAATCATTTAATAAATGACTAAAAAGCCAACCCAGCCCAATTATAAAGATTAAAAAGACACTCATTAATAACCAAGTTCTTCTGACGTTTTTTTCCGCCAGAGTATAGAGAGTCATGATTTAAAATTGAACTTTTGGCACTTCTCTTTCCGTGGCTCCGGCAATTTCAAAGAGTTCCATTTCCGGAAAGCCAAAAAGGGAGGCAATAAAATTGGTGGGGAAGCTTTCAATCTTAATATTCAAATCTCTAACATTAGCATTGTAAAATCTGCGGGCTGCCTGGATTTTATCTTCGGTGTCTCTTAAATTTCTCTGTAACTCTAAAAAATTTTGAGATGCTTTTAGATCAGGATATCGTTCCGAGACGGCAAAAAGAGATTTTAAGGTTTCAGACAAATAATTTTCAGCCTCTCCTTTTTCTTTCAGTGTTTGAGCTCCCATTGCTCTGGTTCTGGCTTCGGTTACTTTTTCAAAAGTTTCTTTTTCGTGAGCGGCATAACCCTTGACCGTTTCAACTAAATTAGGAATTAAATCGTATCTTCTTTTCAATTGAACATCGATATCGGCCCAGGCTTCTTTGGCTCGATTTTTCAAAGTAACTAAACCGTTATAAGTTCCAATCAACCAAAAAATTATTACCCCTATAACAACTAAAATGATCCAGAAAATTGGCATAGTTTTTAAACCTTTTAAAATCTTAAATGACCTTTAGAACGTCTGACGTTCTTTACCTTTAATTGTACCTCTAGGGATAATTTTCGCAATAGCTCAAATTATAATCCAAATAAAAATTTTGACAATAAAAAAGCGGTAGGGCAAAAATTTGCCTGTCACCGCTTATAAATCCAAACTGATTTAGCGAGTAATACTAATTGTTTCTCCAAGCTGAGCGTCGGGGGCAGAAATAGTAATCCTCCCATTGGTTGCATTGCAGGAAATCTTATAGTCAGCGTTATAAGTTCCACAAGCGGTATAGCTTCCCTTCTGAGGGTCGTAAGGCATAGCTGCCACATATTTATCAACAAGGCAACTACAAATATCATAGCCAGTAGCATCAGAAGTTGGATCAGCCATATTTTTGGGACCAGTAGAAAGAGGAACGTTATCTCCTTTTGCTGGACAATCAGTAGTAGCTGCGCTTGAGCATTTGAAAGACCCTTTTCCATCCACTATCGCTTGAGAAACGGCGTCCATAATTGTTGTTACTCCACTCCATCTAGCGGCATTATTTGCCATAGCAAATTGCCTAAAAGGATTAATCGCTACTAAGGCAGCCGCCATTAAAATAACCATAATCCCAATAACGACTAATAATTCAATTAAAGTAAAACCTTTCATTTTAAAAATTTTTATGTTATTTTTTTGCGACCTTTGGTTAACTTTATTTTAATTATAGCAAAAATAATTAAGATTAGAAGTTCGATTCTTTTATTAAATTAATCCCTTCTTTTTTAGGATTTCTTTCCAATCCTCTTAAGGCCAAACCAAATGCCGTTGAATAAAGGACAGAATCGGTTTTTAGGGTTTCTTTTAAAAATCCTTTCTCTTCCGAAATATCGATATTAATTTTACTCAATGGATCGCCAATTTCAACTTTCTCCTCTAAATTTTCAGACAGATAATCTACTAAATAAGGTAAGAGGGCTGAACCTCCAATTAAAATTATCTTTTCAATTTTTTTTCCAGTTTTTTCCCAAAAATAATTCTCAATTTTTCTTATTTCCTCAATAATTTCTAAAATCTCTTTTTGCAAAATCAAAAAAATTTTCCCTCCTTCCATCTCTGGACTTAAACCAATCTTTTTTTTAATTTCTTCTGCTTTTTTAAATGGGATATTTAGTTTATCTGAAATTACTCTCGCAAATTTATTTCCGGCTATTCCAAGCGAGAAGCTCAATTTTAATTCCTTTCCATCAAAAAGGGCTAAATTTGTCGTCTTGGCTCCAATATCAACAATTAAAAGTGTCTTTTCCATTCCGTCGATTAGCACCCGACCCCAACTTGTCGATTCGTTTTCAAGGGCTATGGGTTTAAGTTTAAGAGTTTTAAATATTTCCAAATAATCATTAATAATTTTTTTGGGGGCGGCTACTAAAAAACCAAAATTTCCTTTAGTCTGGAAATCGAAATAAAGTTCGTCTAGGGGAAATGGGAAGGTTTGACTAGCCTGAGATTTAACCAATTCAAGAGTCTCAGTTTTTGCTAGTTCTTTTGGAATTTCAAAAGTCTGAACAAAACTTTTTGATTCAGGTAAAGAAAAAATTAATTTTTTGGTTTCTATTTTTCCAAATTGAGGATTGGAAATTAAATTTTGGATGATTTTTCCTAGGTTTTCTTTGTCTAAGATTTTTCCCTCTTCAACAATTCCTGGAGCTAGGGTTTTTCTTCCAATAGCTAATAATTGAGGATTTTCTCTTGAATTTCCAAGCGAAACTATCTCTATCGAATAGTCAGAAATATCCAAACCAAAGGGATTAGAAAAGCCAAAATTTGAAGGTAAAAATTTTAACATTTTTGGGAACATTTTATCTTTTGAATTTAAAAATCGGCGACTTCCTGCCAGGAAGAAGTTACCATTTTGGGATTAACTTGAGCAATAATTATTTTTATTTTCTTTATTTGGTTTTGAAAATTACTGAGAACTTTTATTGTCCAATTTCCCTCAATCGGTAAAATTTGGCAGTTTCCTCCTTCAATATTAATGATTTCACCACCGGAATAATTAATATTCTCTTTTAGTTTCATTAGGGCTTGCTCAACGCAGAGGTTAGCTAAAAAATAGGCCTGGGAGGATTGAGTTTTTTTTAATCCCATAATTGCTTCATTAATACTGAGCAAACTTACGCTTAGACCAATTAATAAGGCAATAGTAAAGATTATCAAAACCGTAACTAAGGCAATGAAACCTCCGGAAGATAAATGATAATTTCTTAAATGCCTATTTTTAATAAAATTAAATTTCATACATTAGGGTGCCGCTCCACCTGAAACAAGAGAAACTGTTGATTTTAAATTGATAGAAGCTTGATATTCCATTCGACCACTCGGATTTAAATATTCAATTGTCATTTCTATTCTAACGGTCCCCGGAGTATTTGGATAAGAGAGATTGGTAAATTGAAGATTGCTTACTTTTACCTGATCACTGGTTAATTCATAAGTTCCACCGTTACCTTTAGTGATCGTTAGTTTACCATTCGTTAGTTTAAATACGGTGGGATTTAAATTGGCAGCTGCTATGGTTAGAGAAAGCGTGTCTGAAGAAAAACCTGGAAGAGGACTATTTATTCCGGTGGATTTCTTTGTCTCTTGAATTATTTTGGTTAAAGCAAATCGACCATTCTGCTGAACTTCCTGATAGGAACTTTCTTTAATATTTCCGAAAACAATATTCCAAAAAAAACCACTTACCAAAACTAAAAATAAAGAAACAATAGCAATATAAATTAAAAATTCAATTAAAGTAAAACCTCTTTTCATGGTAAATAACTACCTTCGATCCAAATATCTCTGGTATAAAGACGTTTAGTAGGACCACCCACTCTTCGGGTATAAATTTTAAGACAAAGACGAGATAAATCTTGATTGATAGGAAGATTAGCCGAAACAGTGGTATCCGGAGCAGCAGCCGAGGTCGGTGAAATTAAAACAGTGAATGATCCCGTGCAACCAGTTGTTGAGTAAGCAACAGCATAAGTATCATTATTTCCTCCATCGGCATGATAACGGTATTTTAAAACTAAGGAGGTATAGGTTTTAGTTGGAAGTTGCCAGGTATAAAAGGTAATCGAAGGATCTCGAGTAATATCATAACGAGTACTTGCCCAGGTAGTCCCGTCCGGGTAATCATAGGCCCTAGCACCGTTTGTAGTCCTCCCGGCAGAATCTGTACTGCGAGTCGGTTTTCTAATTTCTATTTGAGAAACTATTCGCCAATTTGTTAAATAACTGACAAATATTACCTCTTCTGGTCTTGTCTCAGAAAATTGCCAATTGACTCTGGAAGTTATTTTTTTCCTATATTGACCGATATTTTCAATTTCAATAACTCTTGTGCCGTTTCTTAATTGATCACCAATATCTTCTGAATTTCCCTGAAAAACCCAGCGACCTCCAGAAATAGCTAAACCATGGGAACCTGTAATTAAATTTGACCAAGAATTATCCCTAATCGAACTAACCGCTTCTACACCTTCTTCGGCTAAAAAATCTGCTTTAGTTATTTCTAAAGATAGTCTTCCCGCCACATAACTATCGAGAACAAAAACGGCCAAAGCCGAAGTGATAACAATGAAAATTCCAATGGCTATAATTAATTCTATAAGAGATTGGCCTTTCATTGAAGATTAATCCTGCCGATTTCATTAATATTAATTATTTTTTGTTGCGAATCAGCGGTTAAAATAATATTCCCAGTAATATTGGGTTTCCCTTCGGACTTTGAAAAGACAACCTCCGAAAGACCCTTCACATTAATAATTTCTGGTAACTCAAAGACCTCGTCGTATTGAAGATCGCGGGTTGCGTAAGAACTTCCCTTATATAAAGTATAATTACTGTTTGTTAAATAAACCCCGAAAGAAGAATCAAATTCAATTGCCATTGCCTTTAATTGAGCTCTTCTCAAAATTTGCAAAATTGTTTGGGCTTGGCTTTCTAACTGCTGACTTTTATAAAAATTTAGACCAATGGAAACAAGGAAGAAAATTAGAATCGAAATTAAAGAAATGACAATTAAAATCTCAATTAAAGTAAACCCGCCTAAGTTTTTCTTCGAAAAATTTTGGTGGGTAAAACTTTCCATTTTAGCGAAAGCGCAGGGCTCCGACGAAACGATAAATTGGAATAATAGTTGCTAAAGCGACAAAGGCAACAAAAATTCCAACTAAAATTAATAAAACTGGTTCTAAAATCTCAGAAAGATTTTTTAGGGTCGATTCGACCTCTCCTTCGTAAAAATTGGATAAATATAAAAAACTTTCTTCCAGGGCACCAGATTTTTCTCCTATGGTTATCATTTGAGAAAACATGGAGGGAAAAAATTTAGGGGATTTTTTTAACCCCTGACTAATTTTCTCTCCTCGTTCAACTCCTAATTTAACCAAAATTAGGTTTTTTTTGAAAACTTCATTTGATTGAATATCTATACAGATATCCAGGGATTCAAGAATGGGCATCCCGCTTTTTAAAAGAGTGTAAGATGTCCGAGAAAATCGAGATAGATTAAGATTTTGAAAAATTTGATTTAAAAATGGTAAAGAAAGAGAAATTTTGTCAAAATAAAATTTAAAAAGTTTTGACCTCTGGAGGATTTTAAAAATAAATGACAGAAGAAATGCCCCGATTATTAAAAAAATAAAGTTTCTTTTTAAAAATGAAGTGACATTTATCAAAATCCGGGTTGCTAAGGGTAGTTCAATTTCTAGAACTTGGAAAAGGCCGATTATTTTAGGCAAAACAAAAAGGGTTATTGTAAGACCAACTATTAAAGCCAAACCAATAATAATGAAGGGATAAATCAAAGCTCCCCTTACTTTTCTTTTCATTTCATAGTCGGATTTGAGCTGCTGAGCCAAATATTTCAAATTTTCTTCCAGAGTTCCACTTTCTTCGCCAACTTTCACTACATTACAAAAAAATTTGTCAAAAATTCTGGGATGAGATTCAAGGGTTTTATTCAATCTTTGACCCTCTAAAATCTTTTTTAAAATGTCCTCTAAAGATTTTTTAAAAACCTGGGATTTAGTTTCATCTCTCAGGGTTTCAATTGCTTCATTAATTGGTATTCCTCCTTTTATCATCAAAGAAAGGTGTTCGGCAAAAAAAATTTTTTCTTTTTGAGAAACGGAAAACATATTTAATTTTTATTGTAAATGAGATAAGTAATCAAGATTTTACCAAAAACAGATTCTTGTTTTCGAGCGAAGCGAGAAAACAGGGTTCTGCAAAACGGGTTCTTATTTTATAGCTTTTAATACTTCGTCTAAGGTAGTAATTCCTATTTCAACTTTCCTTAAGCCGTCTTCAATCATTGTCCTCATTCCCAATTTCGTCGCTGCTTCTTTTATTTTACCGGCTGGAGCTTTTTCTAGAACTAAATTTTTGATTGGTTCGGTCATCTCTAAAATCTCGAAAATCCCTATCCTTCCCAAATAGCCAGTATTTTGACAAAGGGGGCAACCCTTTCCCCGAAAAAGTCGTATTTTACCCTCTTTGGTTTGGGGGAATTTTAAGGCCAGATCTTTTCCTAAAAGTTTCTCAATTTCAGAGAAAAAAATTTCGTAACTCTCGATACAACCCGAACAAATCTTTCTAACTAACCTTTGGGCAATAGCAATATTGATTGTTGTAGCAATTAAAAATGGCTCAATTCCCATGTCTTGGAGTCTCGTTAAAACGGTAGAAGCATCTATGGCATGGAAAGTAGATAAAACCAGATGACCGGTCATGGCAGCGTTTATTGCTAATTTGGACGTTTCCTCGTCTCTTATCTCCCCCACCATAATAATATTGGGATCTTGCCTTATTATGGCTTTTAAACCTTGGGAAAAAGTTAAATTTGTCTTTGGATTGACCTGAATTTGATTAATCCCATCGATGTCATACTCAATCGGATCTTCAATTGTCATAATATTAACTTCCCGGGTATTCAAAATCTTTAACATCGAGTATAAAGTTGTAGTTTTGCCACAGCCAGTAGGACCAGTGGCTAAAATCATTCCAAAAGATTTTTTAAGATTCTTTTTTATTATTTCCAGTCCTTCCCTCTCCAAACCTAATTCTTCGAGTTCAAATCTTTTGGCTTTTTCTGCTAATAACCTCATCACTACCTTTTCTCCCTCTTCAATCGGAACTATTGAGACTCTAACATCGAATTTTTCTTCCGGAACTCGAAATGAAAAATGACCATCCTGAGCGGCTTCGTGTTCATCGGTTCTTAATCTTGCTAATATTTTAATTCGGGAAACTAAAAAATCGTGAATTTCCTCCGGCAAACTCAATACATCGTGGAGAACGCCATCGATTCTATATCTTAAGATTGTTTTATCTGTGTAAGGTTCAATATGAATATCAGAAGCCCGATTTTCATAGCCATAACTTAAAATTAAATCAATTATTTTAATAATTGGTAAAACTTGAGGCGCTTTTATTTCAACCTTCTTAAATTCCTCCAGGGTTTTGCCGATAATTTCTTCAAATTCCTCTTTTATCTCTTTTTTATAATATTTAAAGGCGGCTTTAATATCTCTCTCGGTAGCATAATAAGGAATGACTTTCTCTCCGGTTTTCCGTTCAACAAATTCTCGAATTTCCAGATTCTCGGGTTGAGACATCGCAATTTTCAATCCCTCCTTAGTTTTTTCAAAGACAATTACTTTTTGTCTTTTGGCAACAATCTCTGGAACAATTTCTAAAATTTCTCTTTTTATTTTTATTTTCCTTAGATTTATAAATTGAAATTCTATTTCCTCAGCGATGAGTTTGCCCAATTCTTCATCTGAAATCAATCCTTTATCAATAAGAATTTCTTCAAGAGAAACTTTTTTTTCTTCGGCCTCCTTTTCAACCGAATCAAAATCTTTATGAGAAATAACTTCTGAATCAACTAAGAGTTTCTTTAAAATTTTCCCAGTTATTTTCATATCAAGTAGCAGTTCTTAATAGACGTTCCTTTACTTTATTTACTACTTCGGAGTGACTAATGTCTGTCTTTACCAAATAATCTTGGGCTCCAAAAGAAAGCCCTCTTTTAATATCCGACTCTTGGCTCAAATTAGAAATAATAATCACCGGTATTTTCTTAGTAGCGTTACTTCTTTTTGCTTCAATTAAAACATCGAAGCCATTTTTCCTTGGCAAGATTATGTCTAATAAAACCAAATCTGGTTTTTCAGAAAAAATTTTATTCAAACCCTCTATTCCGTTTGTTGCCTCAACAAATTCAAAACCACTATTTAAAAATTTATTCCTATAAATTTTTCTTAAAAATCGATCTTCCTCAACCATTAAAATTTTTTGTTTCTTAAGAGACAAAATACTATTTTACTATTGGCAAACTAAAATAAAAAGTCATTCCTGACCCTTTATTTTTAGAAAACCAAATTTTCCCTCCACATGATTTAATAATCATTTTATTTATGTAAAGACCGAGACCAGTACTGGAAGGATCTATTTCCATCGCTTTCTCTGAACGATAAAATTTGGTAAACACTTTTTGGAAATCTTTTTCGGAGATGCCAATTCCATTGTCTTTGCAAGAAAAAATGAGAATTTTATTCTCGGGAGTAATAAAAATTTCAACCCTTCCTTTCCCCCAGGTATATTTTATAGCATTGGAAATTAAATTTTCGATCACCCCTCTAATAGCTCGGGGATCACCCAGAACCTGGGGTAGTTGTTTGGTCTTTTTGAATAAAAGTTGACAATTGGAAGCCCGGGCCAAAAATGAAAAGTCATTTAAAACATTAACGGTTATGTCTTCTAAGGAAATGGGTGTCAATGCTATATTAAATTCGCCTTCCTCGATTCTCTTAACAAATAAAAGATCATCGATATTTCTTTTCATTCTTTTTACATTCTCAAGAGCATCGGAAAGGTATTCCTTCTGAAAAGAATTTATTTCCCCGCATTCGCCAGAAATTAAGGCCTCCAGATACCCTTTTATTACCGAAAGAGGCGATTTTAACTGATGGGCAATTATTGAAACGGCATCGGTAATTTGGGTTTTGCTATTAACATTTGGGTTTCTCTTTTGGTTAATTTTTCTCATATCCTTTTATTATATCAAAATCAAATTTCAAAGTAAAAAACTCCAGGGTTCCTGGAGTTATGGCGAATTTAGTATCAAAATGAAGATTGAAATTAATATTCGGGAGGAATCCCCGGAGTTCTTTTCTCTTTTTCAGTTTCCATTTCGGCTACTACTGCTTCGGTCGTTAGAAACATTGAAGCAGCTGAAGCGGCGTTTTCCAAAGCCGTTCTGACAACTTTTGTGGGATCGACAATTCCAGCCCTTATTAAATCCTCATAGGTTAAACTCTCGGCATTAAAACCAAAACTTCCTTTTTCGTTTTTAACTTTATCAATTACCACTGAACCGTCCATTCCGGCATTTTGGGCGATGTGACGGATTGGTGCCTCCAGGGATTTCTTTAAAATATTCAAACCGGTTTTCTCGTCTCCTTCCAACTCAATGTTTTCTAAAACCGGAATAGTCCTCAATAACGCCACTCCACCACCAGACAAAATTCCTTCTTCAATTGCCGCTCGAGTAGCATTTAAAGCATCTTCAGTTTTCCTCTGTTTTGCCTTTTGTTCAACTTCAGTGGCTGCTCCCACTTTAATGACTGCTACTCCACCGGCTAATTTTGCTAATCTTTCTTGTAATTTTTCTTTATCAAATTCTGATTCAGTGGTTTTTAACTCGTTTTTGATTTGAGTAATCCTATCTTCAATTTCCTCTTTTTTCCCCTTTCCCTCAATGATGGTAGTTTCTTCTTTGGTAGCAATAACTTTTCTGGCCTTACCAAATTGTTTCAATTCTATATTCTCTAATTTCAATCCCAATTCTTCCGAGATTAATTGGGCACCAGTGACCACAGCGATATCTTGAAGCATCTCTTTTTTTCTATCGCCAAAACCAGGGGCCTTAACCGCTAAGGCATTAAATATTCCTCTTAATTTGTTAACTACTAAAGTTGCTAAAGCGTCGCCTTCAACATCTTCGGCAATAATGATTAATTCCTTTCTCCCGGTTTGGACTACTTTTTCCATTATTGGCAAAATCTCGGTTAGGGCAGAAATTTTTTTATCAGTGACTAAAATATATGGCTCCTCCAAAACCGCCTCCATTCTTTCATCATCGGTTATCATATATGAAGAAATATAGCCCCGATCAAATTGCAAACCTTTAACGATTTCTTTTTCTAAGCCCATCTTCTTAGATTCTTCAACCGTAATCACGCCGTCCTTGCCAACTTCAGAAAAGATATCAGAGATTAAATTCCCAACCTCCGAATCTAAAGCAGCGATAGTTGCTACTTGAGCAATTTCTTCTTTTTTAGAAATTGGTTTTGACATCTTCTTTAAATTCTCAACTACCACTTCTACTCCTTTTTCAATTCCTTTCTTCAAAGCCAAAGGATTGGCACCGGCTGTTACATTTTTTAAACCTTCGGTAATCATTGCCTGAGCTAAAAGCATTGCCGTAGTTGTCCCATCACCAGCAGCATCACTAGTTTTTTCAGCTACTTCTTTGATAATTTCAGACCCTAAATTTTCGATTTTGTCTTCCAGTTCAACTTCTTTGGCAATAGTCACTCCGTCATCGCAAATTTCCGGAGCTCCAAAGCCCTTGTCTAAAACCACATGTCTGCCTCTCGGACCCAAAGTCACCTTGACAGTATCGACTAATTTATCGACGCCAGCTTTTAATCTTTTGCGAGCTTCTTCTTGAAACTTGATTTGTTTTGGCATAGAAAGTGAGGCAAGTGATTTCAGGGACGCTTAAAAGCCGAGCGGGCAAGGTGTCGCCGAAGGCGACGAGCGCAGGCTTTTACGCGAGTGAGCGAGACGCGCTGTCGGGACGCGAGAACTTCCCGCGTCAGCGGGAGTTCCCGTCCTGGGCGAGCGAACGACCCTGAAATCAGCTTACCGAACGATTATTTCTCAATTATTGCTAAAATATCTTCTTCTTTGGCAATTAAATATTCTTTATTATTAATTTTAATTTCGTCTGGTCCATACCTTTTAAAAAGAACGACATCGCCCTTTTTTACATTCAAGGGGATTATTTTACCTGAAACAGTTTTTCTTCCCGGTCCTACCCCTATTACTTTACCTTGTTCAGGTTTTTCTTGTTCAGCTGTTTCAGGAAGCAAAATTCCGGCTTTGGTTTTCTCTTCCTGCTCCATTGGTTCGATAAGAATGTGATCGGATAGTGGTTTTATTTTCATAATCTACTACGAAAGTACGAAAAATTTACGAGAGTACGAAAATAATTTTTATTTTACTTTCGTATTTTCGTACTATTTAGTAATTTCGTAAAAGTTAGTGATTGGAACTTTTAACTACTAATCCTCTATATCTTGATTTTAAAAACTAGGGGATTCTTGTCAAGTCCTTAAAATGTTGTATAGATATTTTCCGGTATAACTTTTTTTATTTCTAGAAATTTCTAAAGGTGTTCCCTCGGCTACAATATATCCTCCCTCGTCTCCTCCTTCGGGTCCTAAATCGATTATCCAGTCGGCATTTTTTATTACGTCTAAATTATGTTCTATTATCAAAATAGTGTTTCCTTTTTCGACCAATTTTTTTAAAACCGAAACCAATTTTTTGATGTCATCGGAATGTAAACCAGTTGTTGGTTCATCCAAAATATACAATGTTGTTCCGGTTGCTTTTTTAGAAAGTTCTGTGGCTAGTTTTATTCTTTGGGCCTCTCCTCCGGAAAGCGAAGGTGCGGGCTGCCCCAATTGGATGTAATTTAAACCAACATCGTAGAGAGTTTTTAGTTTTAGATAGGGTCCGGGAATATTTTTTAGAAAAATCATTGCTTCTTCAACTGTCATATCTAAAACCTCGGCGATATTTTTCCCTTTATACTCAATGGCTAAGGTTTCCTTATTAAATCTTTTTCCTTTACATTCTTGGCATTCGATATAGATATCGGGCAAAAAGTACATTTCAATTTTGATTTGCCCTTGACCTTGGCAGGCTTCGCATCTTCCGCCTTTGACATTGAAAGAAAATCTACCAAGCCGATAGCCCCTGATTTTGGCTTCTTTTGTTTTGGAGAACAAGTCTCGAATGTAAGAAAAGATTCCAGTATAGGTAGCAGGATTTGATCTGGGTGTCCGGCCAATGGGAGATTGATCAACCAAAACTATTTTATTTAAAAATTCCGTTCCAATTAATTTTTCAAATTTTCCTGGTTCTTCTTTAGCATTGTATAATTTCTTCATCAAGGCCTTGGCTAAGATATCATTCGTTAGAGAGCTTTTACCTGATCCGGAAACTCCGGTAATACAAACGAACTTCCCCAGAGGAATTTTAATATCGATATTTTTTAAATTATGCTCTTTCGCCGCTTTAATAATCAAATAATGGCTGGTTGCTGGTTGCTGACTACTGGTTACTTTTATTTCCACTTTCTTCCTTCCCGAAAGATAGTCACCGGTCAGAGTACGGCTCTTTAAGAGTTCTTTGGATATTCCTTGGAAAATAATTCGGCCGCCGTGTTTCCCGGCTCCAGGACCAATATCGATTACCCAATCGGCAGCTAAAATCGTCTGGGGATCATGTTCAACGACAACAACGCTATTTCCTAGGTCTCTCAATTTTTTCAGGGTTTCAATAAGCCGCGATTGATCTCTTGGGTGTAAACCAATTGAAGGTTCATCCAAAATATAAAGAACTCCGGTTAACTGTGAACCCAACTGAGTAGCCAATCTTATTCTCTGTTCTTCCCCAGCCGATAAAGTATCGGCTTTTCTATCTAAAGTTAAATAATCTAAACCAACATCAATTAAAAACTGCAATCTTTTAATAACTTCTTTAATAATTGGTTGGGCAATTTTTAGTTCGTTAGGGTTTAGGGTATAGGGTTTAGAATTTAGAAGGTTTTCGAAAAATATTTTTAATTTCGAAATAGGTGTCTCAACAATTTCATTAATTGATTTTTTAGCCACTTTAACTGCCAGGGCTTCCGGTTTTAATCTCTTCCCCTGGCATTTATCGCATTTCTTTTCAATCATATATTTTTCAATCTCTTCTCGGGCGGAATCGGATTCAGTTTCATGATATTTCCTTTCTAACCAAGGAATTACTCCTTCAAAGGTCCCCGAACCATGTAAGATCAAACTAATTTTTTCTTTCGATAAATTCTTAACCGGACAATATAAATCAATCTTTTCTTTTTCGGCTAATTTTTCTAATTGCCACCAAAAAAATCCTTGCCTGCCAACTTTGTGTGAAGCATGGGCCCAAGGAAAAATGGCCCCTTCAGCGATTGAGAGATTTTGATTGGGTAAAACCTGCTTTGGATCAACTTCCAATTTTTCTCCAAGTCCCTGGCAAGACGAACAAGCACCATAAGGAGAGTTAAAAGAGAAAAGCCGAGGTTCTAATTCTGGTAGGGAAATCCCGCATTTCTCGCAGGCGAAATGTTCGCTAAAAATTAGGTCATCAGGTTTTAGATTTTTAGCTTTTAGATTGACGATTACGATTCCTTTCCCCAGTTTCAAAGCTGTCTCTAAGGAATCAACTAATCGTGATTTGTCTAAATCTTTATCCAAAATCAATCTGTCAACCACTACCTCAATATTGTGTTTTTTATACCGGCTTAATTTTAGTTCTAGGGCTTCCTCAAGACGATAAAATCTGTTATCAATTCTAACTCTGACAAAACCTGATCTTTGAATTTCTTCCAAAACTCCTTGATGTTCACCTTTTTTACCTCGAATGACCGGTCCTAAAATTGTGATTTCGGTTTTTTTAGGTAGTTTCAAAACCTGTTCCGTAATTTGGTCTATGGTTTGGCGAGAAATAACCCGGTTACATTTTGGACAATGAGGAATACCAATTCTGGCAAATAAAAGACGGAGATAATCATATATCTCCGTAATTGTCCCAACGGTTGAACGAGGATTATGAGCGGCTTTTCTTTGATCAATTGAAATGGCCGGCGAAATTCCCTCAATTTTATCAACGTCGGGTTTGTCCATCACTCCCAAAAATTGTCTGGCATAAGCCGATAAACTCTCAACGTATCTTCTTTGCCCTTCGGCATAGAGAGTATCAAAGGCCAGAGACGATTTCCCCGAGCCAGAAATTCCAGTAATAACAACCAATTTATTTTTGGGAATATCTAAGTTTATATTTTTTAAGTTATGAACTCTGGCTCCCCTAATTTTAATGAAATTATTTTTCATAGAAAAATTTAGACTACAACCCACCCACCGCCTTCCCGTCTTCGACGGGCCCTTGGGTCGGGAAAACAGGTTTTCGCCGAAGGCGAAAACGTTAGAAACCGAGAGGTTTCTAAGGAGCGGTGTTAGCGCCTCGCTTAGCGGGGTCGCGTGCCGCGACTCTGGCATAAAATTTATTATAGTCGAATTTTCGAAAAATTTCAATGGCTCACTTTTTCTACCAAAGCTTGATATACTCCTTTATTTTTGCTTTAATACTAGTGTAAAGCGAGTAGATCCACTACTCGCTTTCTCTTAAAAAACGTAATGTCATAATGAATAGAATGAAAATTGAATTGATATCACGAGATAAAATTTCTCAGCTTCCTAAAAATTCTGGCATTTACGTTTTCAAAAAAAATGGAGGTTTTTTGTATATTGGTAAAGCAATAAATATTCAAAGAAGGGTAAAAAATCATTTCCAACAGCCGGGTGACAAAGATTTTTTATTTTTGGATAAGGTTAAAAAAATAGGTTATATCGAAACTAATTCTGAAATCGAAGCCCTAATTTTGGAGGCAAATTTAATTAAAAAATGTCAGCCAAAATATAATGTTATTTGGAAAGATGACAAAAATTACTTTTTCGTTGGTATTACTAAAGAAGATTTCCCCCGAGTATTTATAACTCATCAACTAAACAACAAACAACTATCAACTAACAAACAATTGAAAATAAAAAAGTTATCAGTTGTAAGTTGTCAATTGTCAGTTCGGTATGTTGGTCCTTTTGTTAATGGAGAGGCATTAAAGCAAACTTTAAAAATTTTGAGAAAGATATTCCCCTATCGTTCTTGTAAAAATTTGCCAAAACCCCGCACCAGAGCGAAACTCGGTGCGGGACCAGTCCAGAACCGAAACGAAGCTTCTGGTTCTGGGAGGCCCTGCCTCTGGTATCATTTGGAAAGGTGTCCAGCTCCTTGTTTGATGAAAACGAAATTAGAAGAAAAAATTCTCTTTAACCAAATAAAAAGGGAGTGTCAAAAAAATGCCGAAAATGTTTTCAAAATTTTTCAAGGAAAGAAAACTCAGATTTTGAAAAGTTTAAAAAAAGAAATGAAAGAGGTTTCGAGGTTGCAAGATTTTGAAAGGGCAGCTAAAATGAGAAATCAAATTGAAGCTCTAGAGAAAATTTTAACTAATGCCAAAATTTTTGAACCTCAATTGCCTCAAACAGATTGGCAAAGAATCCAAGAAATTTTAAAAGGAATTTTAAAAAGTAAAAGGGAAATTTCCAGAATCGAAGCCTACGATGTTTCAAATATTCAGGGGCAATTAGCCACCGGAGCAATGGTAACTTTTATTAA
>Ga0315280_10001377_pt1 | contig 42085 bp, 37 predicted proteins | sample YL17G06_40_MG_FD_203697 | JGI IMG/M metagenome (GOLD analysis project Ga0315280, IMG submission 203697) | Sediment microbial communities from Yellowstone Lake, YNP, Wyoming, USA - YL17G06_40 | ecosystem: Environmental > Aquatic > Freshwater > Lake > Sediment | place: USA: Wyoming | collected...
TCCTTGTAGAGCCCGAGGTCGATCCCCCCGGCCTCGAGGACGAGGGTGCGCAGCCCGTCGAAAGCCTCCGCGTCCAGCTTGCTCCGGAGGTCCGATCCGGCCGGACCGGCACTGACCTCGTGGACGTCGGCAGCACCCTGGGACATCCCTCCGCCTCGAATCCGCGCCGGCGATGGTCGGCCGGCCTGCAGGCTGCAAGCGCCCTGCGGACCCCTACCGTTTCTTGGGCAACTCCTGCCTGGCTCCCCGCCCCTGGCCGGTGCCCACCATCGGCGCCGCCTGGGAGTCCAACCCGGAAACCACGCGGAGGTTCTGCTCGAACTCTTTCAGCCGCTCGACTTCCAGCCTCAGCCGGGACAGATGCTCCGCCTGCCCCTGCAGGAGCGAGGCGAGCGACCGGTTCTCCCGCTCCAGGTATGCGATCCGCGCCAGGTCTACCTGGCCTCGGAACAGGTTCAGGATAGAGATCGTGGAGCCCGTCACCAGGATGACGAAAGTCAGGGTGAAGATCGCCAGCACACGCTTGGGCAGGCGCAGCCGACGCATGCGCCCCGACTCGGTGAAGGCCAGAATGGTCACCGCGCCTTCCAGCGCGGCCGTCAGGCGCGCCCGACGGGCGCGCCAGCTACTCTGAAGACCCGCGCCCATGCCGTCCCTCCTTTTCAGCGGCCCGCTGCGGCCGAGGATCCGTTCTCCCCGAAGGGGACCCTCGTCCTATCCGGCGGGCTCGCGCAAGTGATCGAACCCCCCTGTCAGGGGCTCCTCCCGGCCGTCGGCCTGCACCAGCTTGGGGATTGGCTCACCCGCCAGCACCTCGCCGATCCGTGTCACCCAAAGATCCGGCGCGGCCCCTGACAGAAGGGCCTTCGGATCGGTGGCGGTAGTGAACAGAAGCTCGTAGTCCTCCCCGCCCCGCAAGGCAAGCTCCAGTGCATCCCGACCGGTGAGCCGCGCCACGACCCGCGCGCCGGGATGGATGGGGAGCTGGCCGGCCACGACCCGCGCGGCCACGCCGCTCTCCGTAGAGAGATGGCCGACGTCCGAGGCCACGCCATCGCTGACATCGATCATGGCCGTGGCGCATCCGACCAGGGCCTGCCCGGCGCGAAGTCGCGGCGTGGGGGTCAGATGCGCCGTCATGGCCGCCTGGATCGCGGCCTCTTCCTCGGTACCGAGCCACGCCGGCCTGTGAAGATCCGCGGGCCATTCGGCACCCGGGCGGAGGCCCAACTCCAAGGCCGCGAGGCCCGCCGCCGACCCGCCCAGCATCCCCGTCACCCAGAGGCCGTCGCCCGGCTTCGCCCCCGACCGGAGGAGAACGGGCCCGACCGGCGCCAGGCCCAGCAGCGTTACGGAGAGGACGAGGCCGCTCTGCGACCCGCACGTATCCCCGCCCACGAGCGTGACGCCGTAGGTCGCCGCCTCCTCCTCCATGCCGGTCAGCAGGGCCTGCAACTCCTCAAGCGTGGAGCCGTCCGGTGGAATGGCCAGGCCCAGCAGCGCGTAAAGTGGATGCCCCCCCATGGCGGCGATGTCACTGACGTTGACCGCCAGGGCTTTCCTCCCGAGATCCCGCGGGCGCCCCCATCGCCGCTGAAAGTGCACCCCTTCCAGCAGCATGTCGCTGGTCACCAGCAGGTTGCGGCCTCTGGGCACAGCCAGCAGCGCCGCGTCGTCGCCGATGCCGAGGAGGGTTCCGGGCGAACGATGCGCCACCTGCCGACGGATCAGGCCGATCAGGCCGAACTCGCCCAGGGCCCTCAGTGCAGGATCCATAGACAGCATCCAACTTCACATTTCAACCGGACAACGGACAACCGCGCAATGGGTACCCCTCGTTCGAGGGTGTTCCATTTTGCATTGTCAGTTGTCGGTTGTCGGTTTTGCGTCGAAGCCGTCACAGCGCGACTTGTTCCAGGGCAGCCAGGACCTGTTGCCGGATGGCATGCACGTCCGGCAGCGCTCGCGCCAGGCGGCCATCCTCGATCAGCGGCTCCAGGAGGGAGGTGAGCTCCCCCCCGCAGCAGCCAGGCGGCGGGGCCCCGGCGGGTGCCACCTGCACGCGCCCGCAGCGGGCGCACCGGTACACCGCCTTCCGGCCCGACATCTTCCCCCGCTTGGCGATGGGAACTCCGTCCACCTCGACGATGTCCATGGCGAAGTTCAGGACCGGGGCGTTGCTGATGGCGGTCCCGACGCCGTAGGCGTCCGCCGCGGGATTCAACCGGAGGATCTCCTCTTCTTCCAGGCCGCCGCTGACGAAGAGCTTGACGTGACGGAACCCCCGCAGGTCCAGCTCCCAGCGGACCTCGCGGAGGATGCCTACCAGATCGCCCCGCCGGGACGCCGGGGTATCCAGCCGCACGGCGTACAGGTCGGGGCCGAGGGCCCGGGCCACCCGCACCGCCTCCATCTTCTCGTCGCTGAACGTATCGATGAGGACTACCCGCTGAACGGACCGATCGATAATCTCGTTGAACGCCTTGGCCGCCTCCACCGAATCCCCCAGCATGAGGATGAGGGAATGGGGCATCGTCCCGCTTGGATCCGTCTTGATGAGTTCGGCGCTCTTCACGACCGCCACCCCATCGCAACCCCCCAGGAAGGCGTTCCGCTCGATCATGGGCGCCAGGGCCGGGTGCATCCGGCGGGCGCCGAAGCTCACCACCGGGCGTCCGGCTGCGGCCTTCTTGCACCGGGCGGCCTTGGTGGCCACCCCCGAGGCCTGGCAGAGGAGTCCCAGGAGCGCCGTCTCGTAGTGCGCGAAGTCCACGTAGCGCCCCTCGATGGTCAGCACCGGCTGCATCGTGCCGAAGAGGGTTCCCTCGGGGAACGCCTGGACCGTGACCGGCAGACCCGTGAGGAGCGTGGCCGCCTCTTCAATGCCGGCCAGGACCCCCCAGGCATACCCGGACGGAAAACTCTTCAAGATCACTTCCGCCACCGCCCGCTTGGTGATCCCGCGCCGCTTGAGGATCTCCAACGTCCGCATGAAGTAGACGTCGGTGACCTGGCCCGCCTTGATCTCTTCGTCCTTGGCCGTGTGGAACAGCGACTCACTCATCGAGTTCTCCGTTCTCGGCGCTCGGTGCTCGGCGCTGAGCTCTCGGGAAGCGCCTCGCTCAGCCGGGCGAATTCCTGAAGCGTCAGCGTCTCCCCCCGCCGCCTCCCGGTGATGCCGCAGGCCCCGAGGGCGGCATCCAGCGCGGCTGGCGGCCACCCCGCCTGGCGCAGGGCATTCCACAGCGTCTTGCGTCGCTGACCAAAGGCCGCCCGGATCACGCCGAAGAGCCGGGCAGGGCTCTCCACCGACACGCGGGGGGCATCCAGCAGATCGAAGCCCACCAACGTCGAGTCCACTTCGGGGATCGGGTAAAACGCCACGCGGGGGATGGCCAGAGCCGGTCGCACCTCAGCATGATATTGGCAGTGAAGCGTCAGGGCGCCATAGGCCTTCGTCCCCGGTCCGGCGGTGATCCGTTCCGCCACCTCTCGCTGGACCGTCAGGTAGAGCGCCTTGAACAACTGCCGGCACGGTAAGAGACGGAGGATCAGGGGGCTCGTAATGTAGTACGGGATGTTCGCCACCACCCGGATCCGCCCTCGCTCGGGATGCGCACCGAGGTGCGCTGCGAAGTCGAAGCGGAGGGCATCGGCGCTCAGCACGGTCAGCCGGGGATTACGGCCCAGCGTCTCACCCAGGGCGGCCGCCAGCCCCCGATCCAGTTCCACGGCCAGAACGCTGGCCCCGCGCTGGAGCAGCGCCTCGGTCAGGACACCCGTGCCGGGCCCGATCTCCACCACGAGGCTTCCGGGGCCGACGCCAGCCGTCGCCACGATGGCGTCGCGCACCTGCGGGTCCACCAGGAAATGCTGTCCACGCGCCGCGTTGGGCCGGAGGCCCCGGCTCGCCAAGAGCGCCCGGGTCCGGGACAGGAGCGAAGGCGGGGGCAGGGGCGCCCGGGTCACCTGGCGCCGGGTCCTGGGGTCGACGCCTGTTTGAGGTAGATACGGGCGAGCCGGTGCGTGGGGTCGATTTGCAGGGCGCGTTCCCACGACTCCATCGCCTCCGTCAGGTTCCCAAGCTTCTGGTGAAGCACGCCGAGGTTCACGTGGGCCTCGGCGTAGTTCGGCTTGAGCTCGAGCGCTTTCAGGAGGGACGCCTTGGCCTCGGCGTACTGGCCAAGCTCACGACAGCTCACCGCGCGGCGGTTGTGGATATCGGGGAAGGCCGGGCACAGGTGCAGGGCCTTGTCGTATTCCGCGATTGCCTCGGCGTACAGGCCCAGCTCGTGGTATTTCTTGCCCAGGTCGGCGTGGGCATTGGCCAGCTTTCCCCGAACCCCCAGGCTCAGCCGCTGGGAGCCGGTCGGCTCACGCACTTCCAGCCTGGACGCCTCCGCCGCCGCCTGTTCGTATAGTCCCATCTCGGTCAGAATCACGACCAGATTCAGCCGTGCCTCGGTGTAGTTGGGGTTCAGGCTGAGGGCCCGGCGAAAGAAGCCCACCGCTTTCTCCGGGGCATCGCGCTGGGTGGCGATGAACCCCAACATGTTGTAGACGTTGGCATAGGTGGGCGTCTTGTTTACGACCTGCAGCAAGAGGTCCTCCGCCTCCTCGTAGTCTCCCCCCTCGAAGGCGGCAGTGGCCTGTTGCAGCATCTGCCGGATGTCGATTGCTATCGTCCGCTGTTCTCGGCTGCTTTCTATCATAGGGAATCAACAGCGAGGCCCGGATACCCTCGGAGCGGCGAAATCCGATCCTCTGTCGCTATCCCCGCCGCTGCCATCGGTTTCCTCTTCGGGATGACGTTCCGCTTCGGGATGACGTTCCGCCCTCTACTGGAAGATCTTGTAGTCCTTCACGGTATCCGCCAGCTCGTCCCAGGTTTCCTTGAGACCCTCCCACATCAGGTCGACGGGGCCGGGGCCTTTGGGTCTGGGCGGGCCGGTTCGAACCAGGGCCACCCCCAACCGTGCGGCCGCCGGCGCCGCCCATTCGGACTGGGAGTACTCCTCCACCACGCGTCCGAATGCAGCCCGGGCTTCGTCCTTCTGCTCCAGCCTCCAGAGGGACTCTCCGAGGTAATACAGGGCCGTGTCCCCGAAGCCGTCCGTCGGATACTGCGCCAGCAGACTGTTGAACCTGCCTGCCGCGGCCGCGTAGTTGCCGCGATTGAAGTAGAAGATGCCTACGGACAGCTCCTTCTCGGCGAGCTTCCGCCGGCATTGCGCCCTCCGCTCGCGGGCGTCGGGTGTGTATTGAGAATCCGGCATCTGGCTGACGAGCAGATCGAACTCGTCCAGCGCCTTCCGGGTGTACGTCTGGTCCCGGTCCGCGGAGTCGGCCTGGCGGAAGTAAGACATGGCGAGGTAGTAGTGGGCCTCGTCGGCCCGCTCGTGCTGGGGGTGGAGATCGAGGAAGCGCTGGTATTCGGCCCGAGCCTCGTCATACTTCTTCCCCATGTAGAGCGCCTTGGCCGATGCCAGGCGGGCCGCGGTCACCAGCTCGCTGTCCGGGTATTGGTTCATCAGCCGCTGGAGGTCCTTGCGGGCATCCTCGTACCGGCGGCGGTCCATCGAGGCCTCGGCCGATCGCAGCAGGTCCTGGTCGCTGCGCTGCGCCTCGCGCCGCGGGGGCGCCCCGTAGAGATACTCGTAGATGCCGCATCCCGGGAGGAGCAGGCAGAGTCCGAGGAGGAGGACCCACGCGCGACGAAGGCGGGGAGAGCGCCCCCTTTCACTGGCGTCGGATCGGCCTGGAGATTGACCTGCGGACATGTGATCGCGCTCCGGTGTGCGGATGGCGGTCCCCGTCCGGGTCGTGCGACCCGGCCGGGCGCCGAACGGGATCGCCGCGGCGGCCGGGGAGGTTCGCCGTGCGGTCAGGCGGACTCCGCCGTCTTCTTGTAGAGGATGATGGGGTGCGTCCGCTGGGTCACCACATCCCGGTTGATGATGCACTCGCTGATCCCCGACTGGGAGGGGAGCTCGTACATGATGTCGAGCATGATGTCTTCGAGGATGGCGCGAAGCCCCCGTGCCCCGGTCTCCCGCCGGGCCGCCTCCTCGGCCACGGCCGCCACGGCATCGTCGGTGAAGGTCAGCTTGACGTGCTCGAAGTCGAAGAACTTCTGGTATTGGCGCAGGAGCGCGTTCTTGGGCTCCCTGAGGATGCGCACCAGCAGTTTCTCGTCCAGTTCGTGGACGGCGGCCACGACGGGGAGCCGCCCCACCAGCTCGGGGATGAGGCCGTAGCGCAGCAGGTCCTCGGGCTGGAGCTGGCTGAGCAGGTCGCTCACCTTCCGTTCCTTCCGCCCCTGGATCTGCGCACCGAAGCCGACGCGGCGCTCGCCCACGCGCGCCTGGATGATCTTGTCCAGACCCACGAAGGCCCCCCCGCAGATGAACAGGATGTTGGTGGTGTCCACCTGCAGGTATTCCTGCTGCGGGTGCTTGCGGCCACCCTGGGGCGGGACGTTAGCCACTGTCCCTTCCAGAATCTTCAGGAGGGCCTGCTGGACCCCCTCCCCCGAGACGTCCCGGGTGATGGAAGGATTCTCCGATTTGCGCGCGATCTTGTCGATCTCGTCGATATAGATGATGCCCCGCTCGGCCCGCTCCACGTCGTAATCAGACACCTGCAGGAGGCGCAGAATGATGTTTTCCACGTCCTCGCCCACGTAGCCGGCCTCGGTCAGCGTCGTGGCGTCGGCGATGGTGAAGGGGACGTCGAGGATCTTGGCCAGGGTCTGGGCCAGCAGGGTCTTTCCGCAGCCGGTGGGGCCGATCAGGAGGATGTTGGACTTGGTCAGCTCGACATCATCAAAGCTCTGCCGGGCGTTGATCCGCTTGTAGTGGTTGTGCACCGCCACCGAGAGCGTCTTCTTGGCCCGATCCTGGCCCACCACGTATTGGTCCAGGATGGCCTTGATCTCCGCCGGCTTGGCGAGCTGGCTGAGACCCTTGGATTTCTCCTCCTCCCACTCCTCGGCGATGATGTCGTTGCAGAGCTCGATGCACTCGTCGCAGATGTAGACGGTGGGGCCGGCGATCAGCTTGCGCACGTCGTCCTGACTCTTGCCGCAGAACGAGCACTGGAGCTTGCTGCCACCCTTGACCGCTTTCGCCATCCGCAGGCCTCCGTCGCGAAGTTGCCGGTTGACTCCGGAGCGCCGGGCCGACCCCCGGCCCGTCAGCGCGTCACGCTAGGATGTCGCCGGAACCGGGCTCACGCCCTCCGCCTGCCGCCTGGCCAGGTCCCGGTACAGGATCACCTCGTCCACCAGCCCGTACTCCTTCGCCTCCTCCGGCGACATGAAGAAGTCTCTGTCGCTGTCCTTCTCCACCCGCTCCAGCGGCTGCCCCGTGTGCTTGGCGATGATCCGGTTCAACTCCTCCCGCATGCGCAGGATCTCCCTGGCCTGGATCTGGATGTCCACCGCCTGGCCCTGCACCCCACCGTAAGGCTGGTGGATCATGATGCGGGAGTGCGGCAGCGTCATGCGCTTGCCCTTGGTCCCGGCCGCCAGGAGCAGCGCGGCGCCGCTGGCCGCCTGGCCCATGCAGATCGTCTCGATGGCCGGCTTCACGAACTGCATGGTGTCGTAGATGGCCAGGCTGGCCGTCACCGACCCGCCGGGGGAGTTGATGTACAGATGAATGTCCTTTTCCGGGTCCTCGGCCTCCAGGAACAGGAGTTGGGCGATGACCAGGTTGGCCCCGGCGTCGTCGATGGGGGTGCCGATGAAGATGATCCGGTCCTTGAGCAGACGAGAGAAGATGTCATAGGCCCGCTCGCCGCGGCTCGTTTGCTCGACCACCATGGGAATGAGGTACATGCTCCCTCCCGCATCCGATGCGGCCCCACCCTGGTTGGGGCCGGCGCATCACCTTGCGCACCGCCCGCGAGTTACGCAGGCGTGATGAGATTGTAACCTTCCGTGATCCTCGCCTCCTGGTACAGAAACTCCAGCGCCTTCCGCTCCAGGAGGCGCGCCTGGAGCCCCGCGCGGCGGCCCGGATCCTCCATGGCGCGGCGCACGGGCGCCCCGCCTTCGGTGGGGTACGCCGCCGCCATGGCCTCGATCTCCGCCTCCACCTCCGCATCGCTGACGGTCAGGTTCTCCTGCCGGGCCACGGCATCCAGAAGGAGCGATTCCTTGACCCGCCGCCGGGCCATCTCGAACGCCTTGGCCGAAAGCGCCTCGGCATTCTCGGCCAGCCCCTGCACCCGCCCCCCGGAGGCCCGAAGCGTGCCCAGCATCTCTTGGAGCAGCGAGGCCGCCTCCGCTTCCACCAGCGCCTCGGGAAGCTCCACCTCGTGGGTCGCGGCCAGTTTCTGCAAGAGCGTGCGCTTCAGCTCCGCCTCCTGCTCCCGGACCTTGCGCGCCTTGAGCCGCTCCTGAAGCTTGCCGCGGAGGGCCGCCACGGACTCCACGTCCCCCGCCGTGCGGGCGAATTCATCGTTGAGCTCGGGCACGCGGCGCTTCTTCACCTCTTTGATCGTCACCCTGAACTCGGCCGTGCGTCCCGCCAGATCCTTCCGGGGGGAATCCGCGGGGAAGGTCAGGCGGAACTGCTTGCTGTCGCCCTTCTGCAGCCCGACGACCTGCTCCTCGAAGCCCGGCAGGTACCCGCCTCGCCCCAAGAGGAGGGTCAGATTCTTCCCGCTGCCGCCCTTGAATGGCTTCCCGTGGATGCTGCCCTCGTGGTCCAGGACGATCAGGTCGTCTCGCATGGCGGGCCATCCCTCCATGGGCGCATATTCGGCAGCGTCCTCCCGGAGGAACTCCAGGGCCCGTTCCACCTCCTGGTCTGTCACCTCAACGGCCTTCCGCTCCAGCGGGATGCCGCGGTAGTCTTTCATCGTGACCGGCGGCTTCACTTCCACGATGGCCCGGTAGCGCAACGGCTCCCCCGCGTGGAAGTGGACATCCTCCACCCGGGGCTGGCTGACCGGCGTCAACTCCACCTGCGTCAAGGCCTGGCGGTACGAGTCCGGGATCAGCTCCCGGAGGACCTCTTCCTGGATGTCCGACTGAAACCGGCGCTGGATGATCTCGGGAGGGACCTTGCCCTTTCGGAACCCGGGGACGTGAATCTTCCGGCTCAATTCCTTGAGGGTCGCCTCCATCGTCGCGGCGACCTGTTCCGGCGCGACCTCCACATTGAGTGCTCGCCTGGACGGACTCAACTCTTCAACGGTGACTTTCATGAACCCTCGCGTGATCTTGCGTAGGTAACGGCTGGGTGGTGCGAGAGGGGGGAGTTGAACCCCCACGGGTCGCCCCATCCCGCCCTAAACGGGACGCGTCTGCCATTCCGCCACTCTCGCCATCGGCCGCCCAGAGGCAGACCCCGGTCCGTCAGGAAAACCGGCCGGAGGCCGCCGAGGATTCAACCGGCGGGGGTCCCCGATGATTCCCCGGCAGACTGACGTGGGAGAATAACACACAGGACCCATCGACGCAAGAATCACGTATCGCGCCATCTAAAATGTTCCCAAGGGGGGATCGTCGCGCCATTGGAAGTCCGCCCTGCGCCTCCTCAATGGCCCACCCCCGGGGCGCCGCCCGCCCCCCGTCGGCGCCGTGCACCGAGCTACGGGACCCGGGTGATCCAGGTCCTGGCGGCCAGCTGGGCGGCGGCCGGGTATCCGTGGTCGGTCCGCCTGCAGGCCCTGCTCCCGCTGTGGCTTCCCTGGGCCCGGACTCGCTTCCATCTCCCACCGGCGCTCGAGCAGCAGCTCCTTGCGCTCAGCCCGCGCCAGATGGACCGTCGGCTCGCGCCCTACCAGCGGCAGGCGCGCAAACGCCTTTACGGCCGCACCAAGCCTGGGACCCTCTTGAAGCACCGCATCCCCTTGCGGACGGATCGGTGGGACGTGACCGTCCCGGGCTTCACCGAGGTGGACCTGGTCGCGCATTCCGGCGAGTCCGGCGACGGGGAGTTCCTCCCCTCCCTGAACCTCACCGACATCCACACCACCTGGGTGGAGACCCGGGCGCTCCTGGGGCGGGGGCAGGCCGGCGTCCAGCAGGCGCTGGCCGAGATGCGGGGGGCGCTGCCATTTCGCCTCCAGGGCATCGACTCGGATAACGGCTCGGAGTTCATCAATGCCCACCTGGGCCGGTACTGCCAGGGCGAGGGGATCCAGTTCACCCGGGGCCGGCCGTACAAGAAGGACGACAATGCCCATGGGGAGCAGAAGAACTGGACCCACGTCCGGAAGCTCCCGGGCTATGTCCGGTACGACTCCCGGGTCGAGCAACAGGCCGTACGGGCTGTCTCGGAGAGCTTTGGCATCCCAGTCGACGTCGGCACCGAGGGAGGCCTCCCCAAGGGGAAAGTAACATCTCAAATGGCGCGACGATCACGGTCAAAGTAACATTCTTAGACGGCTTGACAGGCACCTGGTTGCTCCGGGCAGCCAACGGGGCGTTCGCTGGGCCGCACCTCGCACGGACACCTGGCGAGGTTGTTTCCCAAAGGAACCTATCCCGCTATTACCGCCACGGCGGCCAGGCGGGCGACGAAGTCGGCCCGGCCCGCGTCATCCGGGAAGATGGGCCGGCGCTCGAACTCTCGCACCATCACATGGTGGAGAGTCGCGGGGGCATCCAGGCGCCCTTGCAGGAGGAAGGCGAGGGGGGGCTTGGGACTAAGGTGAAAAAAGAAGCGACATCCCCAATTACAACCGCCGCACCGAGGCCGTCGGGTGCAGCGCCGGGTTAGCCGGCGCTTCGCGAGCCTATAGTGCCACTCGCATTCCCTCCAAGAACATCTGAACCGCCACTGCAACCAGCACCAATCCCATCAAACGCTCAAGGGCGATCAGCCCCTTCTGGCCCAGATAACGCCGCAGTTGGCTCGCGAGGATCAAGATCACTGCGGACGCAAGCCAGGCCGCTGTGAGGGCTGCCAACCACTCCGGCCACCGCCTCGGTTCGCGGCTCATCAGTAGAACGACGGTCGCCAGGGCCGACGGACCAGCCACATACGGGATCGCCAATGGTACGACGAAGGGCTCGCCCTCGACCGATTCGTGGAGCGTCCACTCCGGCGAGGGGAACACCATGCGCAGCGCGATGAGGAAGAGCACGATGCCCCCGGCGATCGTGAGGGCCGGCTCTGAGACCTGAAGGAGGCGGAGCAGCCAGTGCCCCGCGAACAGGAATGCGACGAGGATGCCATAGGCGATGACCAATTCGCGGGCCACGACTTGCCTCTGCCTCGCTGGGTCTACCGACTTCAGTGAGGAGAGAAAGAGTGGGACGTTTCCCAGCGGGTCCATGACCAGGAACAGTAGAAAAGCCGCTGACGGAATCGTCATACTGGCTCCGACCTGTTTCGCGCCCGGCTAACGGGCCGGCGGATCAGCCGCAGGCGGGACGGCGACGGGACTCGCCGGACCGACGGGCGCGCGGGATAGCTGCTGGAACATCTGAGGCTGCCTTCGCGCGCTCCGGTGCATGCCCTGGTTAGGCCGACCGGCCTCCACCCGGTTCGGTCCCTACGTTTCGCAGATACGCATCCTTGCCTTTGATCCAATCCTCTCGGGGCGGCGAGAAGATATCGTAGGCCACCAGATCCTCTACAGCCTCTGCCGAGTGGACCGCATCGGGCGGAATGTACACCATCTCATTCGGCCCGACTATCATCTCCTTCCCTCCGATCTCAAACCGCCACCTCCCGCGAATTACGAATGTCAGCTGCTCGTTCTTATGCGAGTGGGGCGGCACAAAACACCCCTGCTTGCATTCCATCCAGGCGATCATCAGTCCCCCATCCCAGGCAAGCTTCCGCACGAACTTCTCGTTGACCTTCTCTGCAGCTATCTCATCCCACCGGAAATGCTTCATCATCTCCTCCATCCAAAGAATGAGTATTACAGTTCTCGAACACTGGACGATTCCCAAGTTCAGTGCACATGGGCTCGCGGCGATACGGGTGCGAGTGGTTTTTCATTTGGAAAGGGACGCGTTGCAGCCAGAGCCCTCGACGTGACGGGGCCACTCCGTCGGCCTAACGGGGCCGCGGATCAGCCACAGGCGGGACGGCGGGGGAACTCGCCGGACCGACTGTTAAGCATCCCGGCAGAGTTTCCGGTGGCAGCCTTTCGAAAACAAGACAGCCCTCGGGGAATCAGCTCCCAGGGGGCCGTGGATCTTCCCGCGCGCCGGACCGGCGGCGCCGTCGTCTGCCTGCCTTTCGTTCCCGGCTGGGCTCACCCGATCGCCCTCCCCCTGGTGCAATCGGAAGCCGCCGAAGCCGGCCCACCGTACCTCCGATGCTGTCGCGATGTCAAGCGCCACCGCGCCAGCGAAACCCCAGCCCGGTCAACGAGTCAACTGCCCCAGCAGGACGGGTGATTTGGAACCATTCCCCTGCCGACCGCGTTGAGCAGAATAAACCGCATTGCCAAGGGACCATTAGCTGTGTAGCCTATGCCACCTTTCTGGACCGAACGCGATGAAGCCACTCGATCCTGACTCGACTGGAATTCCACGAGGTTTTCCAAAGGCAATCGAAGGAGGGATCCATGAACGGAACAGCACTGAAACAACTGTTGATCTCTGTCTGCGGTCTGGCCATGGCGACCTGCCTCGCCGTCGCGGCCACCCCACTTTCTTCCGCCGCTCAGACTATCGTGGACGAATGGAACACGGTGAAGGCGCCACCCGCGCCTGAGCTGAAGCCGGTGACAGTCGAACCAAAGGTGACCGCTCTGCTGATCCTGGATATCCAGAAACAAATCTGCACCCCAGAGCGAGTCCGCTGCACGGCCTCCGTTCCGAAGATTCAGGGCCTCCTGGCTCGCACCAGGGCCAAAGGTGCGCCGGTCATCTACTCTCTCGGCAGGGGGACGGCCGCTGACATCTACCAGGAAGTGGCACCGCAAGCAGGAGAGCCGGTGGTCACGTCGGGTCCGGACAAGTTCTGGGGGACGGACCTGGAAAAGATCCTGAAGGAAAAGGGGATTCAGACAGTCATCACTGTCGGAACGGCTGCGCACGGTGCCGTCCTCTATACGGCCAGTGGGGCGGCACTGAGGGGGCTCAAGGTGATCGTTCCGGTGGATGGCATGTCGGCTGATATTCCCTATGTCGAACAGTACACAGCGTGGCACCTCGCGAATGCGCCTCGGGTCGGCCCGCAGGTTACCCTGACGAGAATGGACATGATCCAATACCCATGATTGTACTGCTCCGAGTGCAAAACCGTCCTCAACGAAGATCATATGGAGTACTTGCTATTCCTCCCGCAGGAATCTGAAGGTAAAGCCAGAAAAATTCAAGCCGAGAAGACCACGGGCGTCCCGGACATCCGGGAGGCCCTTGTCATTTGCGTCGCATCGCCTTCCGGCCACGCCGATCTCACCCCCGGGGGCGGGGGCGAGATCGAATCATCTTAGCGGCGATGGGCTTTACACCTGGACACCTGCCAGCTATAGTGGCGCCGGCTCGAGGCGGATGGTCCAGGACGCGCCCTTTCCTCAAAGGAGACGCCATCATGTGGATCCTGCTTGCGGTTCTTGCCGTGGTGGCCCTAGGCGTCATTGTGATCTACAACGGCCTCGTGCGCCTGCGGGTGCAGTGTGACAACGCCTGGGCCGACATTGACGTCCAGCTCAAGCGCCGCCACGACCTGATCCCCAACGTGGTCGAGACGGTCAAGGGCTACGCCGCCCACGAGCGGGAGACGCTGAATTCGGTGGTCGCCGCCCGCTCGCGCGCCATGACCGCGCAAGGTCCGGCCGCCAGGGCGGAGGCCGAAGGCATGCTCACCCAAGCCCTGAAATCACTGTTCGCCCTGGCCGAGGCCTACCCGCAACTGCGGGCGGTGGAAAGCTTCGCCCAGCTCCAGACGACGCTCGCCCAGATCGAGGAGGCGGTCCAGAGCGCCCGCCGCTACTACAACGCCGTCGTCCGCGACCTCAACACGAAGGTCGCCCAGTTCCCCTCGAATCTCGTCGCCAACCTCTTCGGCTTCACGCCGCGCGAGTTCTTCGAGGTGGCCACCGGCGCCGAGCGGGAGGTTCCCCGGGTGCGCTTCGGCCCCGGCACCGGCCAGGCCGGTACCCAATAAGCGGGTGACCGCCAGGCCGGCGAGGAGATGGCCATGCGTCGGCACGCACTCCTGCTGTTCGCCCTGTTGCTGGCGGCCGCGGCGTGCCCGTCACGGCTCGATGCCCGGTCCCTCACCATCGAGAGCTTCGAGGCGGGCGTCGTCGTCGGCGCCGACGGCGGCGTCCAGGTCACGGAGATCATCCGCCCGCGATTCGTCGGCACCTGGAACGGCATCTTCCGCACCATCCCCGTCGAGTACCGCACGCCGCAGGGCATGAACTACACGCTCTTCCTCGACATCCTGACCGTCACCGACGAGGCGGGCAGGCCTCTCAAGTACGAACTGAGCCGCGAGCGCCACTACCGCAAGGTCAAGATCTGGGTGCCCGGCGCCAGCAACGCGCTGCGGACGGTCGCCCTTCGCTACCAGGTGCGGAACGGCCTGAAGTTCTTCGACGAGCACGACGAGCTGTACTGGAACGTCACGGGCGACGAGTGGCAGGTTCCCATCCAGGCCGCCAGCGCCCGGATCGAGCTGCCTCCGGGCGTCACGGGCCTGCGCGCCGTGGCCTTCACGGGCGTTTACGGCTCGCGCGAGCAGGCTGCCCGCGTAGAGCTGGGCGCGAGCGATGTCACCGTCCGGATGCTGCGCCGGCTCAATTTTCGCGAGGGGCTGACGGTCGCGGTCGGATGGGATCCCGGCGTGGTGCGACGCCCCGGCCCGCTGGAGGAGGCCGCCCTCTTCCTGCGGAGCAACTGGATGCTGCTCGTCCCCCTGGGTGTGCTGGCGGTGATGTTCTTCCTCTGGTACGCCCGAGGACGCGATCCGCGACGCCGACCCATCGCCGCGCAGTACGAGCCACCGGAGGGCCTCACGCCCGCGGAGCTGGGAACGCTGGTGGACAATTCTCCCGACATGCGCGACATCACCGCCACGCTGGTGGACCTGGCGGTCCGGGGCTATCTACAGATCGAGGAGCACGAGGAGAAGGCGCTGCTGGGGCTCCGGACGACCCGGGAGTACCGCTTCAGCATCCGGAAGTCCGCCTCCGCCTGGTCCGAGCTGCAGCCGCACGAGCAGGCGCTCCTGGATGCGCTGTTCGCGGGCGGTGTCCGGAGGTCGGTGAGTTCCTCGACGCTGGAGCATTCCTTCTATGCGCACCTCCCCGGGATCCGGGATCGGCTCTTCAGCCGTCTCCTGGAGCGCCGCTACTATGCCCAGCGCCCGGACAAGGTCAAGCAGCGCTACGTCCTGGCCGGTATCCTGGTAGGCTTCCTCGTCGGCGGGGGTGAGGTCCTGGCGGGGAGCTACCTGGGCCAGTCGCTTCTTCCCGCGGCGGTCTCCGCCGTCCTCAGCGCCGCCTGCACCATCGGCTTCGGCCTGGTCATGCCCGCGCGGACGCTCCGCGGGACCCGCGTCCTCGAGGGCGTGTTGGGGTTCGAGGAGTTCCTTTCGCGGGTCGAGGGCGAGCGGTTGCAGCGCATGGCAAAGACGCCCGAGATGTTCGAGAAATACCTCCCCTACGCCATGGCCCTCGGCGTGGAGAAGAACTGGGCCAGGGCGTTCGAGGGGATCTACCGCCAGCCATCGGACTGGTACCTGGGCGGCGATCCTCACGCGTTCCATCCCCGCGCGTTCGTCTCGAGCCTCGGGCAGATGTCGGACCAAACGGCGAGCGCCATGACCTCGGGACCGCGCAGCTCCGGCGGCTCAGGATTCAGTGGCGGCGGGGGGGGTGGAGGTGGAGGGTCCTCCGGCGGAGGGATGGGCGGGGGCGGGGGTGGAGGATTCTAGTGATCAACGGCCATTCCGCCGCCGGCCGTCGCGCTGCTGTTCCGACTCCTCGGAAGGCTTCAGGTCCAGGATGAACAGGATGGGATCAACGAGAAAATAACAGAGCGTCCCGCCCTTCGCCACTTCGAACAGCCTGCCGAGAAGAAGTCCCCGAACGGCTCCGGCCAGGAAAATGTCTGAGGTGCGGCGCCGCAGGCCGGCGCCCGAGTGAAACCGGGTGCATTATGGAGGAGGTGTCCCCGGACGCAAAGCCGAAAGCGCTGATCGCCGGCGTCAGTGTTCAGCCCTCAGCCAGAAACCCATTCCATCCGGAGTCCAGTCTTGCGTTCGGGAACATCTGCGGAATCTGCGGATCACTCAGAGGGCCCGCTCCAGAACGGCGACCGCCTCCAGGTGAAAAGTCTGGGGAAAGAGGTCCACCGGCGCGAGCGCGGTGCACCGGTACCCCGCCGGCACCAGGGCGCGGAGGTCCCGGGCCAGCGTGCTGGGGTCGCAGGAGACGTAGACGATGCGCGGGACGGCCATCTCCGTGATGGCGTCGAGGACGCGGCGACTCGCGCCCTGGCGAGGAGGATCCAGGACGACCAGATCCCAGGGGCCGTCCTGCGCCAGCGCCGGCAGCGCCTGCTCCGCCTGGGCCTGGACGATCCGGGCTCCGGCGCATTCGTTGATCCGAAGGTTGTGGGCGGCGTCGGCGGCCGCGGCGGCGTTGGCCTCAACCCCCACGACCTCTTTGGCGCGGCGGGCCAAAGGGACGGTGAAGGTCCCCACGCCCCCGTACAGATCCAGGACCCGCTCGGACCCGGTCAGGGCAGCGCCCTCCATCACCAGGCGGGTCAGCGTCTCGGCCGCCAGGCCGCTCACCTGGAAGAACGCCGTGGCATCCATCCGAAAGCGATGGGGGCCCACCTGCTCCATGATCGCCCCGTGGCCGTGCCGGTCCACGAAGCGCGGATGCTGTCGCGGATCCCCGTCCAGCAGGACGATGCCCTGCAGCGTCGGAAGCTCGGCCTGGATCCGGTGAAACAGCAGCCGGATGGCGGCGCGGTCCTGCGCCCGGGCGAAGAGCGAGACGACCGCCTCGCCGGTACCGGCGCCGACGGCCACCCAGATCTCTCTGAGGCGCGGGAAGAGCTTGGGGAGGGCGGGGTCCCGCATGTCGCGCAGGATTCCCAGGACGCGGTTCAGGCGAGCATCCAGAAGCGGGCAGCGGTCGATGTCCACGACCCGGTGCGTCTCCCGCTGGTGAAAGCCGATGTGAAGCCGGCTCCCCGCGAACACCTTGAGCTGCGCCCGCGCCCGGTACTCCCACGGGCCGGCGGGGGCGATCGGCGCGGAGACCGGGACATCGGTCAGTTTCCCCACTCGCGCCAGCAGTTCGCACAGGATGTCCCGCTTCCATTCGAGCTGGGAGGCGTACGCGAGGTGCTGCCAGTGGCATCCCCCGCAGGTCCCGAAGTAGCGACAGGCGGGGGTGGCGCGGGTGGGAGCGGGGCTGAGGAGGCGCACGAGCCGCGCCCGCACGTAATCGTCCCGGGCCTCGGTGACCTCGACCTCCGCGTCATCCCCCGGCGCGGTGTACGGCACAAAGACGATGCGCCCGTCGGACAGCCGGCCGAGACCGCTCCCCTGGAAGACCAGCCGCTCGATGGTCACCCGCAGCCGCTGGCCCACGTCGACACTCGAGGATACGCTCATGCCAAATCAGGAATGTTCGACGGTTCGACCGTCCCCGCTCCGCCCTGCGGTCCGGGGCGGAGTCGGCGGTTCCTTGAACAGCCGAACAATGGAACGCCTCTAAGCTGGAAGGATGACGAGGTCGCGAGGCAGTTCCGTCAGGGCCTCGTTCCCGGCCTCCGTGACGACGACGATGTCCTCCAGGCGCAGGCCGAACTCACCGGGGAGGTAGACCCCCGGCTCCACGGAGAAGGTGTGCCCCGTCAGGCACGGGTCGAGATTCCCGGCCACCGCGTACGGCTCTTCTTTCGGGTCCAGCCCGATCCCGTGGCCCAGGCGATGGATGAAGTGCGATCCAAAGCCGGCCTCGGTGATGACGTCGCGCGCGGCCCGGTCTATGTCTCCCAGTGGCACCCCCGGCCGGATCAGCCCACGGGCGGCTTCGTAGGCGGCCCGCACGGCGCGGTAGGCCTGGTGTACCTTCGCCCCGGGGTCACCCAGCGCGTACGTACGGGTGAGATCCGATTGGTAGCCCTGGAACCTGCAGCCGACTTTTATCAAGAGGACCTCGCCCGCCTTGATCGGCTCCGCGCTGGCCCGCGCGTGCGGCAGCGCGGCGGTCGGCCCGACCGCGACGGTGCTTCCCGCCACGCTGCTCGCCCCCTTCCGGCGCATGCGGTCCTCGATGGCCGCCGCCACGTCGCGCGCCGGGAGGCCGGGACGAATCTCGGCCAGGCTCTCCGTCACCGCCTCCTGCGTGATCCGGCCGGCCTGTCGCATCCGCTCGACCTCGGCCGGCTCCTTTTGGGCTCGGAGGGACCCCATGACTCGCGAGGCGGGGACCAGCGTGCATCCGGGGATGGCCGCCTCCAGGCGCGTGACCATGGAGAACGGGAGCCCGTCGTCCACCGCCCAGCGTCCCCGCGCCACGCGGAACTCCCGCGCCAGGGCGGCCACCATCTTGAAGGGCGAGGCCTGCTCCTCCCAGATTCGCAGGTCCGTCACGTCGGCGTGGGCAGCCACCTCGTCGGCGTAGAGGCGCGGCACGATCATGGCCTCGCGCTCGGGAGTGATGAGGGCGCCCAGAAAGCGTTCCCCTGGAGTGCCGGTCCATCCCACCAGGTACAGGAGGTGCGACGACAGAAAGAGCAGCAGGGCGTCCATCCCCTCCTGCTGCATCTGGGTACGGGCGCGCGCCCGCCGCGACGCGTAATCGAACGCCATGGTCGCCTCCTTACATCCAGCCCCCCTGATGCCGCTGTCGTACCAGATCGAAGACCAGCCAGAAGAGCTTGCCCCCTTGCGGGATGTAGACCCGGAAGAAGCTGTCCAGCGAGAGCCTCGGGAAGTTGGGCCGCACGTGATCGAAGACCGTGAGCACGGTCAAGCGGACGTTGCCCCGGGATTCCAGGGCGGCCGCCAGCCGGAGGCTCTCCGTCACGGGCATGAAGTCGTCCGGGTCGCTGTGGACGACCAACAGCCGCGCCCGGAGGTCCCGGATCACCCGCGAGGGCGACAGGAAGCTGATTTGCTCCCGAACGCTCGGGCTGAGCGCCTCCACGAGGGTGGGGACCCGCTCGGGATCCCGGTTGACCAGAAGCTCGTAGGTCGCCCGGCCTTCCGGTCCCAGGGTTGCCGCCAGCGGTCCCGCGTCCACCGCGGGGTTTCTGGCCTTGGCCTCGGCGATCTCCTGCAGGACCCGGCGGTCGCGGGCGCTCCCGATCAGCTCCAGATTGTACCGGAGGAAGATCCAGCGCGTGTACTCGCTGGGGATCGTCCGGCCCCGCACCTCGCCGAACTCGTAGGAGCCCGTGGTAACGAAGGTGATCACGTTCAGCAGGTCGGAGTAGCCGCCAAATGAGACCACGAATTGCACCCGGTCCCGCACCCGCGGGTCGGCCGCCGCGACGATGGTGGGCCCCGCCCCGTAGCTGAAGCCGATCACGCCGACTCGCCCGGCGGCCACGTCATCGCGCCGCCCGGCGAGATGCTGGATGCTGGCCACCAGTTCCTCCACGTCGGAGGTCCTGAGGGTGAGCGACTTGAAACCGAGGAAGTCCGGCGTGAGGACCGTGAATCCGGACCGGGCCAAGAGATCCGCCAGCCAGACGATCCGCTCGTCGTCCTTCCCGGTCTCATTGACGCCGTGGACCAGGATGAGGCCGGCGCCAGGCCCGGCACCGGGTCCGCTCCGGGCCGGCCGGTAGAGCGTGGCGACCATCGGCCGCCCGCCGCCCTGGAACGTCACGGCCAGGCGCTCCGGCGCGTCGGTGATCCGGGTGAGGGGACCCGGCGCCAGCGGGGTCGCCACCTGGCAGAGGAGAAGTCCGCTCAGGACCGCATCCCACACCAAAGGCCACGACAGGAGGAGCGCGGCCAGGGCAGCCGCCGCCCCCAGGACCGCCCAACGTCTGCGCGTCATGCTCTCATGCTATCAGAAATGCGGGAGGCAGCAAGAGAACTTTCCGTCACGTGGAGGCAACTTGGCAATCCGGGTGTTCCCAGTCGCCGGGCACCCTCTGGGTATGCCCGATTGCCTCCCCATGTCGTTCCCGGTACCCAGCGCCGGCGCCGGACGCCCTTGGCGGTGAAGAATCTCGGAGCTCGTCTTGATGGCTGAAGGATGAAAAATGGCCGGCCCCGGAGAGGGCCTCCCGTTTCGGAAAGCCTCTCCGGGGCCCCGGCCCTGGCGCGACACGGGCCTTAACCCTTCCGCCGCTGGTGCCGCGTTCGCTTCAGCAACTTCTTGTACTTGTGCTTGCGGATCTTCTTGCGGCGTTTCTTGACCACGCTTCCCATGACATCCCCCCTTTCACGTAAACGGTTGCCCGCTCCCACGTCTGCGGCACATCCTGCCGGCTCACTCCGTCCCCCGCCCCTCGGCTTGGCTTCCCGTCTCGCCGCCCTCCCGGCGGATCTGGAACTTCTCCAGCCGGTACTGAAGCGTACGATAGCTCAACCCCAGGAGCTTGGCCGCCTTGGCGATCACCCCTCCCGACGCCTCCATGGCCTGGAGGATGAACTCCCGCTCGACCTCCTCCAGGTTGATTCCCTGCGACGGAAGCACGTAGCGATGCGCGCCCGCGCGCGCAGGAGAGGCCGCCTCAGCCGCTTCGCGAGGGGGCAGAGACGAGAAGCGGACCTCGATGGGCAGGTCCATATAGTCGATCACGCGGCCGTCCGAGAGCAGGACGGCCCGCTGCAGGACCGTGTCGAGCTGGCGGACGTTCCCGGGCCAGTGGTAGCCCAAGAGGAGCCGCATGGCCTCGGTGGTGATGGGCATGGGCGACCGCCCCGCCTCCTTGCAGGCCCGGGCCACAAAGTATTCGGCCAGCTGCGGGATGTCCGTGCTTCGCTCGCGCAGGGGGGGGAGGTTGATGCTCACCACATTGAGGCGATAGTAGAGGTCGTCCCGGAACGCCCCCCGCTTGACTTCCTCCTCCAGATTCCTGTTGGTGGCCGCGATGATGCGGACGTCCACCTTCAGGCCCTCGCGGCCGCCCACACGCCGGATCTCCCGCTCTTGCAGGGCGCGCAGCACCTTGGCCTGCATGTTCACGTTCAGCTCGCCGATCTCGTCCAGGAACAGCGTGCTCTTGTCCGCGGCCTCGAACAGCCCCAGGCGGCGGCTGGCGGCGCCGGTGAAGGCCCCCTTCTCGTATCCGAACAGCTCGCTCTCGATCAGGCTCTCGGGGATGGCGGCGCAGCTCACCGCCACGAAGGGGCGGTCCTTGCGCGGGCTGTGGCGATGGATGGCGCGGGCGACCAACTCCTTGCCCGTCCCGCTCTCCCCGCTGATGAGGACGGTGGAATTGCTGCCGGAGATTTTGTGGAGCTTGTCGAAGACCTCCAGCATCCGGTAGTGGCTGCCGACGATCCCCTCGACCCGGAACCGCTCCTCCAGTTGCTGCCGGAGGATCCGGTTCTCCTGGATGAGCCGTATCCGCTCGAAGGCGCGGCCCACGGTGAGGAGCAACTCCTCCCGGCCCAGCGGCTTGGTCAAGTAATCGAAGGCCCCCTGCTTCAGCGCCTGCTCGGCCGAGCCCATGGAGCCGTAGGCGGTCATGAGGATGACCAGGGTCGGTGGCTCCTCCCGCGTGAGCTGGCCTACCAGCGAGAGGCCGTCGGCGCCGGGCATCCGGAGATCGGTCAGCACCAGATCGAAGCGCGTCCGCGCGCTCTTGGCCAGGCCCTCGGCCGCGCTGCCGGCCGTCTCCACCCGGTACCCCTCGGCCGTGAGGATGGTCCGCAGGATCTCGCGCTGCGCGCCCTCATCGTCCACGACCAGGACCTGCCCCTTGCTCATGACTCGGGGACTCCCGCGGGAAGCTGGATTCGGGCGAGCGTCCCTTTGCCCGGCTCGCTGGTCAATTCGATCCGGGCGCCGTGCTGCTCCAGGATCTGCTTGGTGAGGGCCAGGCCGAGGCCGATTCCCACCTCTTTGGTGGTGAAGTAGGGCTCGAAGACCCGTGGAAGATTCTCCGGCGGGATCCCCACGCCCGTGTCCTGGAACGTGATCTCCACCCATTCTGGAGTAGGCAGTACGCAGGAAGCAGTAGGCAGCCCCGAAGGTTCGCGGCCTTCGCTGCTTCCTGCTTTCTGCCTGCTGCCTTCTGGTCCCTCCCCGGTTGCCGGATTGCCGGATTGCCCCGACGCGCGGCGCGTGGTGACGGTGAGCGCGCCGCCGCCGGTCGTCATGGCCTGCAACGCGTTCAGCACCAGGTTCAGGAAGCAGGTCTTGATGTGGGGCCCATCTACCCAGACCTGCGGCAGGCCGGCCGCATAGTCCCGCTCCACCCGGACGTGTTGGGCCTGAGATTTCTGGGCGGCCACCTCCAGCACCTCGTCCAAGAGCATCCGGACGTCGGTGGCCTCCCGCTTCAGCTCCAGAGGCCTTCCATACTTCAGGAAGGTCTCGATCATGGCGTCCAGGCGATGGATCTCCTGCTTGATGATGGACGTCAGGCGCGCGAACTCTTCGTGCTCGGCGGGCGTCGCGGGGGCAAACTGCGCCCCGAGGTGGTCGATGATGAGCCGGATGGAGTTCAGGGGATTCCGCACCTCGTGGGCGATGCCCGACGCCAGGTGGGCGATGGCCGACAGCCGCTCCGCCTGGTGCAGGCGCGCCTCCAGCTCCGCCTTCTCCCGCAGCCCCTCCACCATGTCGTTGAAGCTGCGGTTCAACTGCCCGATCTCGTCGCGGCGGTTCGTGGGGAGCCGCTCCTCCAGGTTGCCCTGGGCCACCCGGCGGGCCGCCTCGACCACGCTGGAGATCGGCTTGGCATAGGTCCAGGCCAGGGCGATCGCACCCGCGCCGCCCAGGGCGAAGACCAGGACCGTGGCGATGAGCCGCTTGAGGAAGTTGACCCGGACCAGCTCGGTGAAATCGTCCAGGATCATGCTGATCAGGATGTAGCCGCTGCGCTGGTTCCCCACCACGACGGGGACGAAGAGGTTGTAGGTCTTCTGGCTGCGGCCGCCGACGTTCTCCTCTCCCAGGCGCGCCGTGATGAGGATGTCCTTGCGCTTCGGATCCACGCGGGCCCCCACCCGGCGGGGGTTGGAGGAGGCGACGACCTCCTGCTCGTTGCTGACGATGGAAATCTCCCGGACCCCGCGCCGCTGCAGCCGCTGCACGTAATCCTGGAGGCGCGCCTCGCTGGTCCGGCCCTTGGAGGTGAGCTGTTCCACGCTGATCTGGATTGCCGTGGACAGGTCGGTGGTATGCTGCTCGACCTGGGTGATGAGCTGGCTCTCCGCCCGCCAGTACATGACGAACAGGATGGCCAGGACGAGCACCAGCAGCCCGAACACCATCGCGAGGAGCTTGCCCCGCAGGCTGAGTGTCCACTGGAACCTGCCCCGCATGTTCCTGCCCTCCACTCTCAAAGCTAGTCTATCCAAGGTCGGGGTTGGCTGTAAAGGAGGAAGATGGTGTGATCCCCGCCGGGGGTATCGTGCCTGGACCCGACACTCCACACACCCCAGCACGTCGGCCAGGATGCGGGATCCGGTGACACCTGCTCGATGGAGAATGCCCGCAAACTTTCGAGCCGTCTTCTGGGCGAAGCACCGGTAAAGCGGCTCCTGGTCGTCCCGGAGAAGGTTGACCGCGAAGGCCTCGGCCTCCTGGAAGGCCTCGTAGCACTCCGCCGTGCGGTCAATGCAGATCAGAATCAGTGGCGGGACGAGCGAGACGGAACAGACCGCGGTGGCCGTGAAGCCCCGCGGTCCCCCCTGCCGATCCCGGATGATCGCCACGGTCAGCCCCGCCGCACGTAGGCTGATCGCCTTTCGAAAGCCGTTCGCATCCAGCGCCATGGGGGTCAAGCCCCGGGACACGGCGGTGACCGATGATGTGGACCAGGATAGAGAAACAGCCGGGGGAAGCATCGCTCCGCTGGCATGCCGGAGTTTCGCCCCACTTTCCTTCGGTCCGCATGGGCGCGTCGGGATGGTCAGGAGGAAAGTGGCCAACGGCGGCTGATGTGCAGGGTTCCCCGAACACTGATCTCTGTCTTTGTTAGCCCTTCACACCTGGGGCAAGCGCACCCGGTCGATCCACTGCGGGTAATCGCCCGGATAGCCGGCGCGTTCCTGGAGCGCCTGCACCTTGAGCAGGATGCCGGCCACCCGCTCGCCCGGGAGCGGCGCTTGTCCCGTCACCCGATCGGCCACGGCGCTCACTCTCTCCCGCGCGTCTGTTGCCGCATCCGCCAGGACCTCCTCGTAGCCGCTGGCGGTCCCGAGCAGATAGTGTTCCAGCATGTGCTGCGAGACCACGCGGCCGTGCTTCCGCGATGCCAGGATGTTGCCCTTCCCGGTTACGGCGTTCCCCACCGCGAAGACTCCATCCAGGCCTTCCACCTCTCCGGTCCAAAGGTCCTTGATGCGGTACACCTCGCCGTGCATCTGGATCCCCTGGATCGGCTCCGGGATGCTGCCGATGGAGCTCACGACCATTCGCGAGGGGACCTCGCGCGCGGTCCCATCCAGCGTCACCACCCGGTCGCCCGCGAGCTCGGTGGCGGCCAGCCTGAGTCCCGCCAGGCCATCCCCGTCCGCCAGGAATCCCACGGGCACGCGCTGATCCTGAAACGCGAACAGGTACTTCTCCACGAAGTTTTGCAGGAGCCGTCGCCGCGTCGCTCGGGCCTTCTCCGCCTGGGGCGGCGTGGCGCCCTCGGGGATCTCGGCCAGCGGCATGTCCTCCACACGGCGGCGGTAGATGAGGGTGCACCCCTGGAGGCCCAGGTCAGCGCGGCTCAAGCCTAGCTCGTCGAGGGCCGCTGGGATCCCCCGGCGCTCCAACTCGTAGAGGGAAACCCGGTGACCCCGGGCGAGAAGCGCCCGCGTGACGGTCTCCAGCATCAGGATCTTGACCACGTCCAGCGAGGCGAGGCCGCCCCCCACGACGATCGCCCCATCCGCCAGTTCTACGGCCGGCCCCCGATAGTCCTCGTCCGGGTAATGGTTGAACCAGTAGACGAGCGGGTTCTGGTAGTAAAAGCCCCGGCCGACGAACCGCTCGATGCCCGCCAGCGGCAGGGGGCGATCGCGCCAGGACCCGTTGGCCAGCACCACCGCGCTGAGTCCCCACGTGAGGATATCCTCCAGCTGGATGTCGCGGCCCAGCTTCGTCCGGGGGACGAAGTGCAGCCGCGGGTGGGCCAGCTTGTCGTCGATCTTCTTCTCCTCCTGGGCGCGGAGGTTCGCGTGCCACCGCGGCAGGCCGTCCTCGATCTTCCCGTAGGGGCGATCGTTCTGCTCCAGCACGATGCAGAGGATGCCTCGCTCGGCGAAGCGGAAGGCCGCCTCGGAGCCGGCCACGGCTCCGCCGACGATCAGGACGACGTGCTGGGGATCCGGGTGTGACATGGCGCCTCTCTAACAACCATTTGTGATTGATGATTGAGGATTGCAGATTGAAATTCAATCGAGAATCCACAATCACAAATCGCAACTCCCGGGCGCTTCGCGCTTCCGGCCGAACGGTCCGTTTCCTTCTTGCCTGCGTGCTCCCGGCCCTGCCTCAAGCGGCGCATTCTACCCGGGATGCCCCGGGCGGTCACGCGGGATCGATGGAACCGCCAAGGCGCCAAGGGTCCGCTGATGCTTTCGGGGAATCGGAGAGACAGGTGCAAGTGACTCCTGGCAGGCTTTCTCAACGGGGAAGTCGGCTCAGGTTCAATGATACCTGACGGCCTCCACAGTCCTGGCGGCCTCGACGTTTTGGCGGTTGATTGTCTGGCAAAAAAATGCCCCCGGTCCGATCGCTCGAACCGGGGGCCTGGCTGCGGAACCGGGGAGGGGGGGAGTCGGTTCCGCGGCTACAGCTTATGAACTCCGGGGCTCGACGATAACCAGGCTGCCGAGTTGCCCGGCATGATGCGCGTTCGACCAGTTCTGAACTAGGCAATCTGCGTGCCACGCGAAACACTCCGCACCCAATTCCCCCTGCACACCTGGGACAAGGTTAACTTGCCAATTCTCAAAGCCCCTCGGACAACACCCAAATGCTCTGGATAATTCATACCGTGAAGGTGACCGATGCCGATTGAGCCACTTTGTCTCTCGAAAGCGAATGGCAATGAGGCATTCCGGAGCACCAGCCGGAGAGCCTGAATTGCCCTCCCTCGTCCAGACCGGGCCACACCCAACCCCCAGGCCCCCCTATGAATCGTTCTTGCCTCTCCCGTTTCGCAGGACCCGCTTCAGGAACTGGCCGGTGAAGGAGCCTTTGATCCGGGCCACCTCTTCCGGCGTGCCGGTGGCGACGACCTCCCCTCCCTCGTCGCCTCCCTCGGGGCCAAGGTCGATGATATGATCCGCCGTCTTGATGACATCCAGGTTGTGCTCGATGACGAGCACGGTATTGCCGGCATCCCGCAGCCGGTGCAGCACGTCCAGGAGCTGCTGGATGTCCGCGAAGTGGAGACCGGTCGTCGGCTCGTCCAGAATGTACAGCGTGCGACCGGTGCTCCGCCGGGAAAGCTCCCGGCTGAGCTTGACCCGCTGCGCCTCACCGCCCGAGAGCGTCGTGGCCGATTGGCCCAGCTTGATGTAGCCCAAACCGACGTCGTACAGCGTCTGGAGCTTTTCCTTGATGCGCGGCACGTTCTCGAAGAACCGCAGGGCCTCCTCCACGGTCATGCTCAGCACGTCGGCGATGCTGGCCCCCTTGTACTTGACCTCCAGCGTCTCCCGGTTGTACCGCTTGCCCTTGCACACGTCGCACGTCACGTACACATCCGGCAGGAAGTGCATCTCGATCTGGATCAGGCCGTCCCCCTGACAGGCCTCGCAGCGCCCGCCCTTGACGTTGAAGCTGAACCGGCCGGGCTGGTAGCCGCGCACCCGGGCATCCGGGGTGAGGGCGTACAACTCCCGGATATAGGTGAAGACGCCGGTGTAGGTGGCGGGGTTGCTCCGGGGCGTCCGCCCGATGGGCGCCTGGTCGATGTCGATGACCTTGTCAATCCGGTCCACGCCGAGGAGCTTGTCATGGTCTCCTGGACGCTCCCGGCCGCCATACAGCCGGGCGTCCAGGGCCTTGCGCAGGATGTCCGTCACCAGCGTGCTCTTGCCCGAGCCCGACACCCCCGTGACGCAGGTGAACAACCCCAGCGGGATCTCCACATCGATGTTCTTCAGGTTGTGCTGCCGGGCGCCCACGATGGTGAGGTACTGGCCCGTCTGCGGCCGTCGCACCCGCGGCACCGGGATGGCGAGGTCGCCCGAGAGGTACTTCCCCGTCAGCGACTGCCGGTTGGCCATGATGTCCTGCGGCGTCCCGACCCCGACCACGCGGCCGCCGGAGATTCCCGCCCCCGGCCCGAGGTCAATGACGTAGTCCGCCGATCGGATGGTTTCCTCGTCGTGCTCCACCACCAGGACCGTGTTGCCCAGGTCGCGGAGTCGCTTCAGCGTATTCAGCAGGCGGACGTTGTCCCGCTGGTGGAGCCCGATGCTCGGCTCGTCGAGGATGTACAGCACCCCCACCAGCGAGCTGCCGATCTGCGTCGCCAGGCGAATGCGCTGTCCTTCGCCGCCCGCCAGCGTCGCGGCCGTTCGGTCGAGGCTCAGGTAGTCCAGGCCCACGTTGGTCAGGAAGCCCAGCCGCTCCCGGATCTCCTTTAGGATCCGGCGGGCGATTTCCCGCTCCTTCTCGGTCAGGGAGAGATCGCCGTCCTCTGACGAGGATCCCCCCAGGGCGGCGAAGAACGCCGAGGCATCCTTGACTGACTTCCGGGTGAGCTCGGCGATATTGAGGCCCCCCACCCGGATCGCCAGCGATTCCTTGCGCAGGCGCGCCCCGTGGCATTCGGGGCACGGCCGGACGCTGGCCAGCCGCTCCACGTACGTCTCGATCTCCTCGCGAACCCGCGAGGACTGGGTGTCCTTGTAGCGCCGGTCCAGGCTGCCCAGGCTGGCCCCGAAGAATTCCTCGTTGAGGAGCCGCAGGCTGCCGTCCAGCCCCGCCGAGGAGCCATCCAGCTTGGTCCCCAGGCCGTCACAGGCGGGGCAGGCCCCGTGGGGATTGTTGAAGGAGAAGATCCGCGGGCTGATCTCCGGGTAGCTCACCCCGCATTCGATGCAGGCCATCCGCTCGGAGAAGGTGAGGTCCTTTCCCCCATCCGGCAGGTTGACGCTCACGATCCCGTCCGCCAGCTTGAGGGCCGTCTCCAGGGAGTCCGCCAGGCGCCGCCGGATCTCCGGCGTGACCACCAGACGATCCACCACCACCTCGATGGTGTGCTTCTTGTTCTTGTCCAGCTCGATGGGCTCGTCCAGGTCGCGAAGCTTCCCGTTCACCCGCACCCGGACGAAGCCCTCCTTCCGCATCTGGGTGAAGATCTGGCGGTATTCGCCCTTCCGGCCCCGCACGACGGGCGCCAGGACCTGGATCTTGGTGCCCGGGGAAAGCGCCTGCACCTGATCCACGATCTGGGTGACCGTCTGCGAGGTGATGGGCCTCCCGCAGTTGTAGCAGTGAGGCCGGCCGACGCGGGCGTACAGGAGGCGGAGGTAGTCGTAGATCTCGGTGACGGTGGCCACCGTGGACCGGGGATTCTTGCTGCTGGTCTTCTGCTCGATGGAGATGGCCGGGGACAGCCCCTCGATGAGGTCCACGTCCGGCTTGTCCATCTGCTCCAGGAACTGCCGGGCGTAGGCCGAGAGGGACTCCACGTACCGGCGCTGTCCCTCGGCGTAGATGGTGTCGAAGGCCAGGGAGGACTTGCCCGAGCCGGAGACCCCGGTGATGACGACCAGCTTCCCCCGGGGAATCTCCAGGTCGATGGACTTCAGGTTGTGCTCTCGCGCGCCGCGGATCCGGATGCTGTCGATGGACACGCTTCACTCCTCGTGCGGGGGTCTGAAGATCGAACCGCGACCTGTTATTATATCCCGACAGGCCGGCGCCGCAAGGGGGTAGGGGGAAGGACGGAAAGGGGGGCAGGCCCCGCGGTGGGGCCCCGGAACGGGCGAGCTACTTCTCCGGCTCTCCCGTCACCGCGCAATCCGCGAGGGGATCAACGACGTATGGCTGGATGGAGGCCTGTGCCTCCGCCGTCCTCGGCGAAGGTGCCGGTGGGTCACTGGCGTCGCTCCGCGCGGTCCACCTGCTCCGCGATGGTCTGGGCCAGGTGCCGCTCGATCGAATCCCGGTCGTCCGCGGCCGTCTCCACGAATCGGATACCCATCCCCATCCCGCCCGCCTTGCTCGGGTCCGCGTTCCGCCACGCCACCTGTCCGATCACGGTGACCGGGGCCTCCTGTCCGGGCAGCAGGAACCGGAGGACGACCTGCTCGCCCATGTCGAACGGCACCGCGGTGCGGATGAACACCCCGCGCGCGGACAGGTTGAATGCGGCGCTCTGCTGGAAGGACCGCAGGCTCTGGTACTCGATGGGCACCTCGACGTAGAGGCGGGGGCCACCGCGCCTATCCTGGCTTACGTCCGCGGGTCCGAGCGCGCTGGCGCGCCGCAAGGCATCGATGATCCGGAGCGTGGCCCAATCATCCAGGGGACTCTGGGCCAGGACCTGGTCCAGATTGCGCGCGCCGTCCAGCAGGGTGATCACGGCCGCGGGCTCGGGCCGCGCCTTCGCTTGGATGCCCGCGCGCAACGACGCGGAAAGTTCCAGGTGAATCGGCGGATTGCGCAGGCCCTCGCGGAGCCCGGGGATCTCGTCCAGTCGTCGCAATCCCTCCATGAGGAGGGCCTGGGTCGGGCCGTCCACCGCCCCTCCAATCTGGCTGGAAGGGTCGGCGGGCGCCATCTGGAACGTTCCCTTCTGCCAGGTGAGGAGCTGATACACGGCCGCGTTTCCCTTCCGCGGTCCCTGGGCCGCCCGGGTTATCCGCCCTTCCTCGAAAGCGATCTCGCCCTGCGCGTCCTCGCGCGCAAAAAGCAACCGGGCGGTCCGCCGCTCCCCCTCGAACAGCTGGACGAGGGAGAGCACGTTCATGGCCTCCAGCTGGCCGCTGGCCAGGGGAACCTCCCGCTGGGAAGGCTGGGCTCGCCGCAGCACCATCTGGACCCGGGCCCGCAGCTCCTCGGCATGGATGGGCTTGGCCAGATAATCCTCGGCGCCCAGATTGAGCCCACGGACCTTGTCCCTGGGGGCCCCCAAGGCGCTGACGAAGATCACCGGAATCTGGGCCGTCGCGGGATCCTGCTTCAAGAGCGTGGCCACCTGGAAGCCGTCCAGTTCTGGCATCATCACGTCCAGAATGATCAGATGCGGACGCTCCGTCTTGGCCAGGCGCAGGGCCTCCTTGCCATCCCGAGCCTCTAGGATGGTGATGGACAGCTCCGCCAGGGCGTCCCGCATCATCAGCCGGGCCAGGCGATCGTCGTCGCCGATCAGCACGCACCGCGAAGCCATGGCCAGGTCTCCGTGAGCGGCGGACCACCGGACGCCGCCCGGCCGTCCGCGGCACTGAGAGGGAGCCTAGAGATCCTCGAACTGGGCCAACCTCCGGAAGGCGCGGTAGCGCGCCTCGATCTCGGCGTACGTCAACGTGCGCAGCCGGTTCAGCGAGAAGGCCTCCACGTTGAAGGAGGCCATCACCGACCCCAGGATCATGGCCTTGCGCACGCTGGCATTGTCGAAGTTCATCGTGTTGGCCAGGTATCCGACGAACCCGCCGGCGAAGCAGTCCCCGGCGCCCGTGGGATCCCGCACGACCTCCAGCGGCAGGGCGGGTGCCGCGAACCAGTCCCCGTTCTTGATCATCAGCGCTCCGTACTCGCCCCGCTTGATGACCAGCGACTTCGGCCCCCACGCGAGGATCTTCCGCGCGGCCTGGACGAGGTTTGCCTCGTCGGCCAACTGGCGCACCTCGGCGTCATTGATCAGGAGGGCGTCCACCAGCCTCAGGGTCTGCCGGAGCGATTCCGCCTTGTTGGTGATCCAGTAGTTCATGGTGTCGGCGGCGATGAGCGCCGGGCGCCGCACCTGCCGCAGCACCTCGCGCTGGAGGTCAGGGTCGATGTTCGCCAGGAACACGACATCCGAGTCCCGGTACGCCTCCGGGATCTGGGGGGCGAAATCGGCGAACACATTCAACTGGGTCTCCAGGGTGCGCGCCTGGTTGAGGTCGAAGCCGTACTCCCCCACCCAGCGGAAGGTCTTCCCCGGAACCCGCCGTAGGCCGCCCAGGTCCACCCTCCGCGAGCGCAGGAATTCGAGATGCTGGTCCGGGAAATCCTCGCCCACCACCGCCACCAGGCGCACGTCGGCGAAGAAGCTGGCCGCGGCGGAAAAGTACGTCGCCGAGCCGCCCAGCGCCTCGTCGGCCTGGCCGAACGGGGTCCGGATCGTGTCGAAGGCCACCGATCCGACGACGAGAATGCTCATCTCTTCCAGGGCCTCTCTGTCAAGTGGTCAAACGGTCGATTCGTCAAATTGTCTCGGATGCAACCCTGACCAATCGACCATTCGACTACTCGACGAGGTATTTGCCGACAATCGGCTCCAGGTCCCGCTTGACGGCCGCCGGGATCGCATCCCGCGCCGTGATGATGGCGTCCCGCAAGGCGTGGGCGCAAAAGCACGTGCGCGGCTCCGGGATCTCCGCCACGGCCGCCCGAATGATGACCTTGGCCGTCTCCACGTTCTTCAGCAGGATCCTGACCACCGACTCGACGTTCACGTCCTCTTCCGTATCATGCCAGACATCGTAGTCCGTGACCAGGGCCATGGTGGCGTAGCAGATCTCGGCTTCCCGCGCCAGCTTCGCCTCCTGGAGGTTCGTCATGCCGATGACGTCCACTCCCCACCCCCGGTAGATACGCGACTCGGCCCGGGTGGAGAACTGGGGGCCCTCGATGCACACGTACGTCCCGCCCCGGTGCATCCTCGCCCCCACGCGCTGTCCCACGCGATACAGGACGTCGCCCAGGACGGGGCAGGTGGGATCGGCCACGCTCACGTGGGCGATCAGCCCCCTGCCGAAGAAAGTGCTGGCTCGCCCATTGGTCCGGTCGAAGAACTGGTCCGGGATCAGGATGTCGAGCGGCCTGACCTCCTCCCGCATGCTGCCCACGGCCGAGGCCGAGAGGATCCACTCGGCGCCCAACACCTTGAAGCCGTAAATGTTGGCGCGGAAGTTCAACTCCGACGGCATCAGCCGATGACCCCGCCCGTGGCGGGCCAGGAACGCCACCGGCCGGCCCTGCAATCGCCCCAGGATGTAGGTGTCCGAGGGCTCGCCGAAGGGCGTCCGGACCGCTTCTTCGCGGACGTCCTCCAACCCCTCCATCTGATACAGGCCGCTTCCGCCGATGATCCCGATCAGTCGCTCCGCCATCACGCCTCCGTCGCCCACAACGTTCCCGACGCCTCCGTCCCCCTCCGCCCCGCCTTGACAGGCCCTACCTCGGATGCTAGAAGGAGACCCCCTTTTCGAACACGAGGAGACCGGACGTGCCCACGACAGCCCATGTCATCGCCGCCGCACTGAAGCAGGGCGGCGTTCGCCGCCTCTTCGGCCTGCCCGGCGGCGAGATCGCCGAGATCATGGGCGCCTGTCGTCGCGCCGGCCTTTCCTTCATTCTCACCCGCCACGAGAATACCGCGTGCCTCATGGCCGGCGTCACGGGCGAGCTTACCCGCAGGCCCGGCGTCGCCCTGGCCACCGTCGGTCCCGGCGCCACCAACCTCGTGAACGGTGTGGCCAATGCCTTCCTGGAGCGCGCCCCGCTCCTGGTGATCAGCGCCCAGCTTCCCACGGACCTCTCGCCCATCCTCCCCCACCAGCGCGTGGACCTGGAGGATGTGTTCCGGCCCATCACCAAGTGGAGCCATACCCTCACCGGAGTGGACACGGCGGCCACGGTGCGGCGCGCCCTGGATCTCACCGTCGAGGGCCGGCCGGGCCCCGTGTACCTCTGTCTGCCGAGCGACATCGCCCGCTGGCAGGACCGGTCGGCTGCCCCCTGCCAGGGCGAGCGGTCCGGCCAGGTCGCCCTCCCGCTCGAAGGCAGTGAGGCGCAAGGCGGCGATCTCATCCGGGCGGCCGGAATGATCGCCGGCGCCAAGCGCCCGCTGGCCATGGCGGGCATCGGCCTGGACCCGACGAAGGCGCAACCCGCCCTCCTCCGCTGGGTCGAGGCCACCGGCATCCCGATCGCCGTGACGCCCAAGGCGAAAGGCCTCGTCCCCGAGGACCACCCCCTCTTCGTGGCCACCAGCACCGGCATGGCCGGGGATACGCTGTTCGCCGAACTCCTCCAGGAGACCGATCTCCTGATCGGGATCGGCTTCGATCCGGTAGAGGCGATCCGGACCTTCTACGTGAACCGGCCGTTCCTTTCCATCGCGCAGTACAGTCTAGCGGATCGCCAGTTCGCGCCGGACCTGGAGCTGGTGGGCGACGTCGGCACGACGCTCGGGGCGTTGCAGGCCGAGACAGCCGTCGCGCACACCTGGACGCGCGAGCGCCTCACGGCCTTTCGCCGGCGGCTGGCCTCTTTTCTCACCCCGTCGGCCGACCGGACCGAGCTGGGCCTCTCGCCATCCCGCCTCTTCGGCCGCCTGCGGAGCCTCACCCCGCGCCACACCATTCTGGCCGTGGACACCGGGGCACACAAGCTGCTCGTCGGCCAGGTGTGGCCCGCCTACGAACCCCTCGCCTACCTCGTATCCCACGGCCTCTCGACCATGGGCTTCGCCCTGCCGGCGGCCATGGCCGCCAAGCTGGAACACCCGGATCGCCCGGTGGTGGCCGTCACGGGGGACGGGGGCCTGGCCATGGTCCTGTCGGAGCTGGAGACGGCCGCGCGGTTACGCCTGCCGATCCCGATCCTCGTCCTCTCGGACCGGAGCCTCTACCTCATCCGCATGCACCAGGAACGCAAGGGATTCGAGGCCGGCGGCGTGGACTTCGGCCCCATTGATTACGCCGGCATCGCCCCAGGCTTCGGCGCCCGCGGCTTCCGCGCCACGACGTGGGCCGAATTCGACGAGGCCGTGGCCGCCGGACTCCGAGGCGACCGCCCCACCGTCATCGAAGTGCCCATCGACCCGACCGACTACCGACAAATGCTCTGACGGCTAGAAGGCTGGGATGCTGGAAAGCTAGGACGCTAGGACGTCAAGGCCTCCCGCCTCCTGCCTCCGACATTTCGCATTCGCCATTCCGCATTCCGCAATCAGAGCAACCCCGTCCCCCGAAGGATCTTCCGCACTTCGTCCCTTTGCCCGGATGTCAGATCCATCGTCGGCCGGCGGCATTTCCCGCAGCCGAGCGTCCCGAGCTGGACCATGGCCTCCTTGATCCCGGCCGGATGCGATCCCACGGTGAAGAGCTTGCGCACGGGCGAGAGCTTGCCCTGTAGCTCGCGGGCCTTCGCCAGGTCCCCCGCCTGCACCGCCTTGTAGATCCCCACGGCCAGGGCCGCCGCCACGTTGGCCGTGGCGGCCACCGCCCCCACGCAGCCATGCAAAAGCGCCCCGTAGATCAGGGTGTCGCGCCCCATGAAGACTCGGAATCCCTGCGGGCACGCCTGCACGATTTCGGCCGCGTTGGCCAGATCCCCGGTGCTGTCCTTGATCCCGGCGAAATTGGGAATCTCCTTGGCCAGTCGGGCGATCGTCCCCACGGAGAGCGCGACGCCCCCCGTTCGATCCGGGATGTTGTAGGCCAGGACCGGGATCTTGACCGCGGCGCAGATGGCCTTGTAATGCTCGAACAACTCTTCCTGGGACGGCTTGAGAAAGAAGGGGGTGACCACCGAGACGGCGTCGGATCCCACGGCCTCGGCATGGCGGGCCAGCGCCACGGACTCCGCCGTCGTGATCGCGCCCACGTTGGGCATCACGAAGGCCCGGCCGGCCGCCTCCTCGACCGCCACCGCCATCAGCCGTTCCTTCTCCTCGCGGGTCAGGGCAAAGAATTCTCCCCCCGTCCCCACCGGGAACAGCCCCTGTACGCCCTGGTCAATCATGGCGTGCAGGACTTTCCGAAACGCCCCCTCGTCAACCCGCTCGTCCGGCGTGAACGGCGTCACGACGGCCGGGATGATCCCTCGAATCTCTTTCGCCATTTTCTTGCCCCTTACTCCCCCCGCTGCTCATCTCCCGGCTCTTGTCTCTGCTGATCATTCCGCATTCCGAATTCCGCATTCCGCATTGAGCATGGCTCTCAGCTCTCGGCTCGTCCCACTGCGGGCCAGAAGTTACTTGACCCCACGGGACGTGTCAACACATTCCCCGGTACCATTGGCGGGTTCGACCCGGGGGCTCGTGCGCGGGAAGGCATCGGGGAAAAAGAACGATAGCAACGAGAAGACGAGATTCCGGATGGACGCCGCCTCATCGCAGTCACAGGCTTGGAGTGGGGCTCTCTCGCCTGCGGTCTCACGACGGAGCCCGTGCTGTCACGACGGGGCGTGGCCCCCACGGACAATCGTCGGCCCTGGTCAGGGCCCCTCCCATCGGATCAAGAACGCGGTGGCTCAGCGTCGGCGGCGCGGCCCGGACTTCTTCTTCGGCCCCTGCGCGGCAAGCCAGCGCTCGGCGCCGGGCGTCGCCCGCCACGCGTCGCCCAGCTCGTCGGCACAGATCACGGCCTCTTCCTCGCTCCCCAACGCGTACGATTCCGGCAGTGGGCCCGGCCATTCCGCCTTGCGGGTCAGGTAGTTGGGCACGTGGCGATTGGCGCGCACCGCCTCCCGCAATCGCTCCCGCGCGAGACCGCTGTCCCCCTCCCGACGGAAAGCCCACAGGGCCCATCCGTACTTCCAGGCGGCGCTGATGTCCTCTTCAAACTGCTGGAGCAGCGCACCGGCCTCGTCGTCTCGACCCCTGGCGAGCAAGGCCGGGAGGAGAACGTCGCGGACGCCCTGATTGTCATTCGGATTGAGGCGGAGCAGCGCCTGGTAGTGGCCGATGGCCTCGTCCACCTGGCCCAGGTCCTCCAAACACCGCGCCAGCCCGAAGCGTGCCCGCATGTAGGGCCGGGTCTCGGTAATGCCCCAGAAGTGCCCCGCATCCTCCTCGAAGACACGGGGCCCAAGGGCACGCTCTCCGGCCGCGACCCCCTGCGCGTACAGGGCGCGGGCCGTCTCGGGGTCTCCAAACTGCTCCGCCAGTAGGACGTACGCGTCGGCGCAGTCGGGCGAGATCTCCAGCGCCTTGCGGGCCAGTTGCGTCCTCCGTCGTCCCCGCGCCTCGAAGGCCCGATACATGGCCTCCTGCGCCTTCTCCAGAGGCGTCGTGGCCGTGGAGGGAATCTCATCGAGCTGGCCAACGAACCGCTGCTGGATCGCCTTGTTCATCTCCTCGGGGTCCTTGAACTCGGAGCGCTCCACGAACCGCCCGATCTCGGTCAGGACCCGTTCCGTGATCCGCCGGTCCGGGATACCCCTCCGCTTTGCCTTGGGCGGCGCGTCGAGCGGCTCCAGGAGTGCGGGGATGCTGAGGGTGAATGTCTTCGGCCCGTCATGCGTCCGGATCTCGCGGGACCAGCGCCCCCGATCTATCTCTCCCTCGCTCGTCTCCGCCAGCGCGAGGAGCAGCCCCTCCAGATACGCAAGGACCCGGGGGTCGGGGCGGACAATCTTTCCTTTCGGACCGATACGGAGCGCGACGGGATACGCTTGGTCTCCGGCCACCGCGAGGCCACGGTCTTCCCAGAGGTCCATATCCCCGAATGGCATGTCCTCTATCGGACCGTACCACACCGCCCAGCGGTTTCGATCCTCCATGAAGGTCTCCGGATCGGGGTCGGCATGGACCGCCTCGAAATCCTCCGGATTTTCGAAGAACCCCAGGCCGAAGGTCTGCCCCCCGGCGCCGAGCACCGTGAAATGCCTGAGACCCCGCTCGACGCTCGGGGCCTCGGTGTGGATGAGGTCCTCGTCCGTGAGGTGGCGCCACGGTGCCGTCAGGTAGAAGCGCTTCGCCGCCTCCGCGAAGGCGCGCATCCGCTCGACCGTCACGCCGGGTGTATCCAGCGCATTTGGCGGTAGCGGCACCCCGCTCATGTGTTCGGCGTAGTGAGCCAGCACCTGCTTGACGGCCGGGAGATCCCGAGTGACTGTGAATGTGAGGCGCTCATCGCCCAGTGTGTGCACGAGGTGGGCGCCGAGGCTCTCGTCGGCGACCTCCAGGCGCGCCGGCCGGCATCCGGCGAGCTTCTTGTCGAGTCCGAACTCCAGCAGCGTCTCCAGCGCGAGGGTCTCGTCGTGTGCCCCGAACTCCGGCTCGATCTTCACGTTCACCAGTCCCGTCCGCAAACTCACCCAGACCGCGCCCCACGGTCTATAAGGCTTTCCGTCCGGGCCCTTTTCGATCCAGGTCGGCAGACGCACGACGCCCCCTTGCCAGACTTCGGTAGAATTCCTGGGGAGCTGCCCAAACCGCGCAATGAGCTGCGGAGAAACTGGATTCATGGCTCACTCCTGGATTTCGGCGGTCTGAGACTCATGCGCTGATTCTCGTGGGGGGGCGACTGCTCGAATCGTCTAGTCTTCGGTTCCCGTTCTTTGTCTCCTTGGTTCAAACGCCTCACATCGGAATTCTTCATCGCCCTGTTGGTCCGTTCTTGTCAGGGTGCACAGGATCTCTTCTTGCGGATCGTCATCCTTGCGGCAGGAGACACACAGACTGGGCTTTCTGATGAGATTGGGATTGATCCCACTGCCGTCGTCACGGAAGAAATCGAAGGCATCGTTTTCTTTCATCGGGGCTTCCCGCAACCTGTTCGGCCAACGGGACGTCGGCTGGACGGAACAATTAGGCCCGCGAAGCGGCGTGAGTGGCCACGCCCGCCCAAGGCTTGATCTTCGCCAGTGTCTTGGCGAGGGTTTCTTCCGCCACCTCCGTGTCATAGGCCACCTGCGCCCGCAGCCAATACCCGTTGGACAGACCGAAAAACCGGCACAGGCGCAGGTCGGTGTCCGCCGTGATGGCGCGCTTGCCCGCCACGATGTCACCGATCCGTTGAGCGGGCACACCGATTTCCTTGGCGAGACGGTACTGGGTGAGGCCCATCGGCACCAAGAACTCTTCGCGCAGCAACTCGCCGGGCGTCACGGGCTTGAGCTTTCGCATGGTCTTCCTCCGTTAATGATAGTCCACGATCTCGACATCCTCCGCACCCGCGGCGGTCCAGCGGAAGCACACGCGGAACTGGTCGTTCACACGGATACTGTGCTGCCCGGCACGGTCGCCCTTGAGGGCTTGCAGCCGGTTGCCCGGCGGCACACGGAGGTCTTCGAGCCGGCCTGCGATCTGCAACTGCCGCAGCTTGCGTCGCGCGACCGACTCGATACTCAGAAACCGCCTGACCCGCCGGCCTTTGGAGAGAGCCTCCGTATCGGCGCACTTGAACGTCTTGATCACAGGCCCATGGTAACGTATTGCGTGATTAACGTCAAGCGTGATGATCCGATTGACCCGCGGCGGGTGCCAGGACAGTCGCCTTCGACCACGAGGCCAAAATGGCAGACCGGAACATACCGGGGCCTAACGGTCCGGTTCAGCGGCGGGCCGCGCAGCGGACCGTCCGCTGCAACCGGTTGTTAGGGCTCCGGCTTGGGTGCCATTCGATTATCACAGCGCCTCGAACCATGCTTTTATCTTCTGTGCCATCAACCTTCGGCGCTCCTCGAGAAAATCGTCATAGCGGGGGATCTTTCCGTCGAGCATCGACTCGGGCACACAGTGCATCCGAAGGTTGGCACGCAACTCCCCCGTGTCCGTGATACCGCCGTACTTCCGTTTGCCACCGTTGCACTGGTCCGCCAGTTCGGAAAAGTACTTCTCCGGCGCCTTGTCGCCGATGGCGATATTGATTTCGCTTTGGGCCAAGACAAAGTTGGCGATTTGATTGTAGCGGCCACGCGCCAACCCCTGAGCCTTCAGGTGCTTCTTGGGGTAGACATGATGCACATCGCTGCGGTTCATGAGCAGGTCCAGCACCGTGATGTCACGCGAGAGGAATCCCTTATCACCGAGCTTCACCTGCGCGGCCTGGTAGGCGAGGAAATATGGGCTCTGACCGGAGGAGGTGTCCATGAGCTGCGGCAGCATCCCGGTCCAGAAGCTCTCAGGTAGTTCATTCTCGATAACCGAGTCCGCGTAGTCCCCGAGACCGCGCGCCTCGACCTGGCGGATGTCGAAGTCGAAAGCGGTTTCGGGGCTGCCAGTGTAGCGCCCCCGCAGAATGGACATGGCGTACCAGCGTCGCACCAGCCGTTCGAGGTCCGCAGCAGGCATGCCTTCCGCACGCCCGCGCAGGTAGAGGATGTAGGCGAAGTTGACAGCGTTGCGGCCGCCGAAAATGGGGGACGTAGGTTCTAAAGCGCATTCTGCTACTTCTTCAACTCCGGCTATTCCGGAGCCACGGCCAGGCCAGTGACCAAAGAGCTCGTGAGCCTGCGGGAACCGGCGACCTTGGCACCGGACTCGCCCCTCTTTCTCAGTACGGGCCGACAGACGAGAGCCCGAGCTTGGACCCCTGTGCGCCTGCCGTATCGTAGAGTCGTTCGCAGGAGCCAAAGTGCGCGCTACCGAATGGTAGTCGAACCCCAAGAGGTTGCCAAGGGGATTCCGCGAGAGCCGGCGGAGGGGGGCGGGAGGAGGGATCCGTGGGCTCCGCCGCGCGCGGACCACCGGGATCTGGCAGAGGTGCCTGCGTCCCCAAAGGCGAAAGTTGTTTTAGAACCTACGTCCCCCATTACTTCGTCGCAGTCGGGTCCACGGGGATGATGATCATCAAAAAGGAGACAAGGTCGGGCTTCTCAAAGGGCACGATGTGGATACCAGCCACGCCCATTGTCACGTTGCCTTTGATGTGCGCCGTTGAAATGTAGAAGCTGATGCCGGCCTCCGATGGCACCTTCCGTTTCTCGGACACGATCATCCGTTCTGCCCCAATGTCCCGAGAGATCTTCTTATAAGCCTGCTCGACGGTCCACTGCATCATCCCTTCCACTAAGGCATCCCGATTCGGACTCGACCCAAACTGGCGCTTCGTGATGGTCGTGTCGAGATGGCCAACCATCGCCATCACGCGCATTTGCTTCGTCGGATGGCTGACCACTGCGCGGACCTCACCAGTCTCGCCTTGGGGGGGGATTCTTCTCCAACTTCCAGCCTGCGGGGAACTGAAACGCGAAGTTGTACTGGACATCGACGTACTCCCTCGGGGGAGCTTCCGCCATCAGACGCACGTTGTTCTCTTTCTCCGACTTCCGCTCAACAGCTGAGAAGTGCGTAGCAACAAAGTATGGCCAGGCAAATCCTTTGGCCGTCGCCACGAACTCACCGAAGAAGAGCCAGCGCACGAAGCCGTGCTCTTGGGCATACTGCCAGTTGAAATACGGCACCGCCACCATAGCAGCGAGCATGTAGACGCCCACCGCGACGGCGAGAATCTTGCCCAGGGGCCTTGTCATCGCCCGTTCTCCTGATGCCTGGTCTCTCCGACCTTGCCGCAGCCCGACACGTCTAACGATAGAAATAAGGCGCGGGGCAGTAACCTCCGCAAAAGGCGACGGGCTATCACCCGTCGCCTTGATTGACTTGTTATACGCTACCCCTTCTCATTGGTTGCCTCCGGAATTCCCCTTTCATTGAAGTCCTTTTGATGTTTGCGATTATGTTTCCATCGGAGGTAATCGCCGATCCCATCAAGTCCAGGAAAGAGTGTGTCACGGCTGATTCCAAGGCAGAAGAGCGCCCACTTGATCTCGGCTCGTTGATCGCAAGGGACGCGGATCTTCCAGAAGGCAGACTTGTCTGTCACGACGTCGAGCATTGGCTTCGTCGGATCCCCCCAGAGCGCGAAGATAGACGCTTGGACGGCCGCGCGTGAGGACACGTGATCAGGAATGACGAAATGAAGAGCGGAGCCAAGTTCACAGAATGAGCCAGCCTTCACCTCGGACAGTCGTTTACGATCCCAGTGGATGGCCCAGACCACTGAATCCTCGTCGGTGGTGGTCTCCTCCACGGCGAAATAGAGGGCAGCGAGAGGATTCATCGTCCAGTCAAGGAGGCGTGTAGGGGTGCCGTGATGCTGCGCGAGCATGGCAATCTGAATATCGGTTACGACGTTAGGAGCATAGATGGGAAGGTGTTGGGAGGCGAGCGTACGAAACTCCCGGAGGATATGCGCCTCTTTTTCTTGCCACCCTTCCCCTTCGCCTTGATCGCAGCCTGCTGGCCACGGTCCGCCAGGTCTGGTGAGGGCGGGAAGAAGCTCCGAGCTGATCTTCTTCTGACCCCGATACTGATACGAGCCGGTGTGGCAGCATTCGACTATTCGGACCAAGTCACCGACCGTCATGATCGTTGCCTCAATCACGTCCGCGCCTGTGGGGGTGCAGATGTTGGCTCGGCGATCGAGGAACCTGCGAAGGTTACAGAAGTTGTCCTTCATTCTGTGACGTCCAACCGCAAAACTGCGCGGCGGCTATCAGCCGTCCGCATCAGTACTTGTTATACGCTGATGGTGACTCTGTTTCAAATTAACATCTTCATTCCGCTTGAGGTAAGTTCCCAATTTCCTCGACCGGAATCTTCGGGTCTTTTGATAAGCCCTTTCCTCTTTGCGCGCTCTTTTGCCCATGCAATATTATGTTGCCATCTTGGGACTCCATTTGAGACGGTCTCCTGATACCATTGCTTCTTAAATGTATCCTTAAACATCTGATAGATTTCTTCTTCAATTTGGTCTTTACGTGCGCGGCCTCCATGTTTTTGAAGAACTTTGACAATATGAGGAATCAAATCGTCTTGAGAGATTTTCTTGCTCTCGGAAATAGGTGCCTGCTGAGGTTTTGGCTTCGAAGGTTCTACAGGTGTTTCTTCCTCAGGTGTTAATAGAAAATGACCTTCATAATTTCTTAAGAATCGAGTTGTTTCATCGGTCTCTGGCTTGAAGCCGCAAATCTTTTCTGTTGTTTCGGACAAAAGGTCAATAAGCAATGAATCTGGTTCGGTGATGATTTTGTTCCATGCTTCTGGAATGGTTTCTCCAATCAACTTTTTCTTCTGTTTATCCTTATGGATTGATTCAGC
>Ga0315280_10001378_pt1 | contig 42075 bp, 47 predicted proteins | sample YL17G06_40_MG_FD_203697 | JGI IMG/M metagenome (GOLD analysis project Ga0315280, IMG submission 203697) | Sediment microbial communities from Yellowstone Lake, YNP, Wyoming, USA - YL17G06_40 | ecosystem: Environmental > Aquatic > Freshwater > Lake > Sediment | place: USA: Wyoming | collected...
ATGGCTTGGATGACCGATTCGAGGCGTATCTTTTCCATCCGCAGGACTCCATCAACCGCAAGATCCTCGACGCCGCCCACTTCTACGCAACCAAGTGGGAGTTTGACATCATCAAACACGAGAACTGGAACGACTACGAGATCGACGAGATCCAGCGCGGCCTGCAGCGGCGGCATGAGGCACTCTCTGACGTGGAAGGGCTGCAGAAGCTCGCCCTGTTTCCGACCTACCGCAGCTTCGTGGACTTGTGCGGGCGGCTGCGGTTCCAGGTGCGGTGGGGGCAGCTGTACCGGGTTCCGCGGACCTCGGTGCTTGGCCACATGCTCATCGTTGCCATCCTGTCGTACCTGTTTTCCCTTGCGATTGACGCCTGTTCCACCCGGCGCGCCAACAACTACTTCGCCGGCCTCTTCCACGATTTGCCGGAGGTGCTCACCAAGGACATCATCAGCCCCGTCAAGAGGGCCGCCACCGGCGTCGACCGCTTCGTAAAGGAGTTCGAACGAGACGAGATGCAACGGCGGATTTACCGACCGAAGCTTATCCCGGAGGCGTGGCAGCCCGAAATGCGCATGTTTACGGAGGACGAGTTCGCCTCAAAGGTGACGATCGAGGGGAAACTGCAGCACACGACCTCCGACACGATAACCGCGTTATACAACCGTGACCGATGCAATCCGGTTGACGGCGAGCTGGTCAAAGCAGCCGATGACCTCGCAGCGTTCATGGAAGCTTATTTGGCGTTGCAGAACGGTATCTCGAACGCACAATTGCGAACCGCCGTTCGAGAAAAGAGCTTGTTCTATCGCAATAAGACGATTGCTGGCATCGACTTCGGCAAAGTGTACAAAGGTTTTCATTAGATCGCAGGGGGGTATTTGTCGCGCCGCGAGCGAACTACGCGAAGCGCTAGCGTAACTTTTATAGCGCGGTGACACGGTTGACCCAGACGTCGGCAGGCGTACTCATCGTCACTAACCAGCGCATCGTGCTGTAGCTCGCGCCGGGCAACAAGTCGGTGAGCAGGCCGCTCAACAAGGTACTCAGCTACAACTCCTACAACAACGGAATGAGGTGTACAAGGAGGACCGTGAGAAGGGGTACTTCTTTTCCGTAAAAGACAGCGGGGCGGTTGAGTTGTTTGGCATCTGTCTTGGTTTCCTGCTCGGCGGTGGAGCGGAGTAGCATGATAGGACGCTTGATATCGCAGTGATAGAATGCGAAACCCTGTCACCATCGTTCTTTTTTGACAAATGTGCCTTCGCGATGTCGAAAAAACTTATTCGAGTATTCTACCTTTCTTCTGTAAAGCAAGCTTTGCTGCGGTGGATCTCCAACAGCTCGTGATTTGGCATCACAAGATCAGGATATGGGTACTGATCGGCGGCTAGTATAGTAGGCGCAAACTCGGCGCTGCAGACTTAATCGTTATGATTAGCCTTCCGCGACTAGGTACAAATGAGCACACAAAGCGCTCAATCCTCCTCGAAACGGTACTGCTTGACGTATGACTTGGCTCTCATGGCGAGTTTGCCTAAACCGCCGGCAGCGTTTCAAAGACTGGCCGCGCAGCACTCCGAAAGAAGAAGAGACCGCTAAGAAAAATGAGGATTACTACGCCGGTCACAAACATCGCTAAGGTGCCTAGCATAAAGGGGGCGCCGAGGATTGCGCCCAATCCCGCGGCGTGCCCGCTCCCGCCGCCTATGAAAAAAATGGCGATGATGGGTATGACCGTCTCCGGAAGGGCCGTGCCGATTGCAGCCAGTATGCTCCCCACCACACTCTCCGAGAGCTTGAATTTGCGACCGATCCACTCTATCCCGTTGGTGAAGAGGTCACAGCCGAGGAAGACGAGGAGAATGCTGATGAGGAAGAGTGCAATGTTCACGTGTGTCCTTCGCATGGTGCAAACCACACTTAAATAGCTTTCTCGCCTCTGAACTGAAATTAGGAGCAGGAATGTAGACTAACGGTGATTCCCGGGCAAACTTGATAAACGAGCAATACATGACAGAGCACTCGAACGTTTGTGCAAAAACCTCTGTTGGAGAAGGAAAAATGAAAAACTACCACATATTGGTGCTCGTTGCGCTGGCGGGCGCAATGGTGATGGTTACCGGATGCACCTCGACTTCTAATCCGAGTCCAAGCTCGGTTGCCAGCACCGCAAGTCAAAATAACGTTTCAGTTCAGAATTACGCCTTTAGCCCATCGATGCTCACGATTCAAAAAGGGGCGAACGTAACGTGGAGAAACGATGATTCGGTCCAGCACACGATAGTCTCAGATACTCAGGCCTTCACACCCCCAACCCTCAACAAGGGCGATGCTTACACGTTTCAGTTCAACAACACCGGGACGTATCCCTACCACTGTTCCATCCACACGTACATGACAGGAACGATTGCGGTTGTTTAGGGGGCTCAAAAAAGGGTCGGGAGAGAGTGCGCTGCTCGTCGCAAAAAAAACGAAGCAAACCAATCGGCCAAACAACAGGTTGGCGAGGTCAGCCGATTTGCGACGCCCGTTAGGTACAGTTCCTAACCACCATCAGCCTTGCGCACAAAGGATTGAAGGGAAAGGCGAGTCAAATGGCGAGACTGCTGGATCTCCTCATTGTCTACTACCTGGCGAAACGATATACCAAACGGGCTTACGGCTCGGCCTATAACCGCTACAACGACGGCCTCGAGCAAATGCAGCGAGCACGAGAGATCGCGAGAAAAGCGCGTCAAAGACGAGAGAATAGGTAGATTGCGTGCAATACAGTGGAATAGCTTCTCAGAGGTAATCAACGACGAGTCGCACCAGATCTCATCCTGACGCCACAAAGAGCCCGGCAGCATCTCCGTGGATCTGCGACACAGCCGACATTCGCGCTTACACCAATCGACGGAATTTTTGCCGAGAATATTCTTTTGTAGCTAACCAGAAAACGATTTGAAATAAAAAAATAAAGCCGGTTAAGGGGGTTAATATGGCCAATGAGTTCCGTAACGAGACGGATAGTTTAGGTGAAGTTAAAGTACCTTCTGACAAGTTGTGGGGGGCGCAAACGCAACGTTCGTTGGAGCATTTCAGCATCGGCGGCGATCTGATGCCAAGAGAAATGATTGGATCCTACGCCATATTAAAAAAGGCAGCAGCTATAGTGAATTTCCAGCTCGGCCAGCTGACGGAGGACCGCCGGGATTTGATAGTTCAGGTGTGTGACGAAATTCTAGCAGGTCAACATCAGGACCAGTTTCCTCTTCACGTATGGATGACCGGAAGCGGGACTCATTTCAACATGAATGTGAATGAGGTAATTTCCAATCGCTGCTCCCAGTTAAGCGGAAATCGACTGGGCAGTAAAATACCGGTACATCCGAATGACCATGTTAATATGTCGCAGTCTTCAAATGACTCATTTCCGTCTGCCATGCACATTGCCACGGCAAAAGAGATAAATCAACGATTAATACCGTCCGTGAAACGTTTGCGTGATTCGTTACACGCCAAAGCAGAAGAATGGAAGGAGATTGTAAAGGTTGGTCGCACCCATATGCAGGATGCGACTCCCGTCACTTTAGGACAAGAGTTTTCTGGTTATGTGGGTTTGTTAGATGATAATTTGGAACGTTTAGACCACAATATGCAGGACGTGTATCGTTTGGCCTTGGGAGGGACTGCCGTCGGAACGGGAGTTAATGCTCCTCCGGGATTTGACAAAACGGTGGCGGCTGAAATCGCACGACTAACCGGTCTTCCTTTTATAACCGCCCCTAACAAATTCACCGTTCAAGGTTCTCATGACGCTCTGGTCATGCTGAGCGGCACCCTAAAAACCCTGGCAACTTCTCTATATAGGATTGCCAATGATGTTCGTATCTTAAGTTCAGGGCCTCGTTGCGGGCTAAATGAACTTAATATCCCGTCTAATGAACCCGGGTCTTCCATCATGCCCGGGAAGGTCAATCCATCCCAATGTGAAGCTTTGGCCATGGTGGCCGTTCAGGTGATGGCTAACGATACGGCAGTGGCTTTTGGTGGAGGGGGTGGTTATCTGGAGATGAACGTCTATAAACCGCTAATAATCCACAACATCATGCATTCCGTCCGAATTATGGCAGACGCGTGCCATAACTTCCGGTTGTTCCTGGTGGAGGGGACTGAAGCTAATAAAAAGCAGATCAACAACTTCTTAGAACGATCGCTCATGCTGGTGACTGCCCTTAGTCCTGTTATTGGCTATGACAAGGCATCAAAAGTAGCCCACTATGCACTGGATAATGATCTAACGCTTAAGGAAGCTGTTTTGGAGCTTGAATGCATTCCGGAGGACGAATTTGACCGTGTGGTCGATCCGACGAAGATGGTTTACCCCCGTGTCGCTCAGCATGAAGGTGAGGGTAAATAGGGGGGATACGGTCAAAAATGATTGTTCAATAATGACGATCTCGTTTTTCGCGTGCAAAATGGAGGTCTTCTAGTGATTCATCACCACGATGTTCTCATCATCGGAGGAGGGTTAACTGGACTTCGAGCTGCTCTGCGTGTCTCAGATGCCGGTCTAAACGTGGCGGTAGTCTCCAAGGTTCATCCTTTGCGTTCTCATTCGGTGGCAGCACAGGGTGGGATGAATGCGTCATTAGGGAATGTCGAAGGCGAAGACGGTACGAAGGACAGCTGGAAAAGCCACGCTTATGATACGGTTAAAGGATCTGATTACCTGGCCGACCAGGACGCCGTTGAACGCATGTGTCGTGAGGCTCCTGCCGCAGTTACCGAACTCGAACATATGGGAACGGTATGGTCAAGACTTGCAAACGGAAAAATTGCGCAGCGCCCTTTCGGAGGGGCAGGATTTCCCAGAACGTGTTACGCAGCAGATCGTACCGGTCATAACGCGCTCCACACCCTTTACGAACACGTATCGGATCGGCAAATCCCGGTCTATGAGGAGTTTTTCGTAACATCACTAGTAACTAAAGACGGACGTTGCATTGGATGCACGGCCCTGGAACTCATGACCGGCCAGGTCCACGGCTTCCTCGCAAAGGCAGTCCTCATGGCAACAGGCGGTTTTGGTCGGATATTCAACAAGTCGACAAACGCGTTAATTAACACCGGAGACGGACAGGCCCTAGCGCTCCGTGCCGGCGCACTGCTCAAGGACATGGAGTTTGTCCAGTTCCATCCCACCACCCTCTACGGGACCAACATTTTGATTACAGAAGGGGCCCGCGGTGAGGGGGGCATTCTCCTAAACAAAGATGGAGAGCGGTTCATGGAACGCTACGCTCCCAAGTCGGTTGACCTAGCCCCGCGTGATGTGGTGGCACGGGCCATCCAACAGGAAATCGCAGAGGGAAGAGGTTATGATGGTGGTTATGTGCACCTTGACCTGCGCCATCTGGGTGCGGATCGGATCATGGAACGGTTGCCAGGGATAAGGCAGATAGCCATGGATTTTGCTGGTGTCGATCCTATCCAGGATCCGGTGCCAGTCCAGCCTGGTCAGCACTACTCAATGGGCGGTATTGATGCCGATATCAACGGCGCAACCGCGCTTCCGGGCCTCTATGCTGCAGGTGAATGTGCCTGTATCAGTGTCCACGGAGCCAACCGGTTGGGTGGAAATTCTCTCGTGGAAACGGTGGTATTCGGACGGTTGGTGGCCGAGAAGATCATTGAGGATGTTGAGAACGTGACCCCTGCCAATGATAAGCCGGTAAAAGCCGCCATAAAGAGTGTAAACGACAGAATCGAAGGCATACTTCGACGTGAAGGGGGGGAACGCTTCTTTCAGATTAGGGGTATGATGACCAACACCATGTCCAACAAATTCGGACTATTCCGTGAGAAACAGAAGATGCAGGAAGGTTTCGACGAGATTAAAGAAATGCAGGAACAAGTTTCTCACGTTTCACTCCAGAATAAAGAGCGTAAACTAAACCAGGCACTTGTGAGGCTCTTGGAGCTCGAAGGAATGCTCCTGTTGGCTGAGGCAGTCGCCCGTGGCGCCCTTGCCCGGGAGGAAAGCAGAGGTTCGCACAGCAGGACCGATTATGCAGAACGTGACGATCTTAACTTCCTAAAACACACTCTGGTGGCTTTCCGAGACGAGAGAATGTTTGTTTCTTATAAGCCCGTTAAGTTGGGCATTTTTGAACCAAAGGAGCGCGTTTACTAATGAAACTCAGAGTGTATCGATATCATGAGGGAATGGTTTCGCCCCGTTATGATGCCTTTGAACTGGAGCCAAGTCCGGGCATGACGGTGTTAGAGGCTTTATTCCAGTTCCAAGAAAAACTCGATGATTCACTCGCATTTCATTATTCCTGCCGTGGAGCAGTCTGTGGAACTTGTGCAATGTTAATCAACAAAGTCCCCCGGCTCGCGTGCCGTACCCAAGTGGCACCTCTCCTGAAGGGAAATCTGAAAGTCCCTATTTTCCCCTACCCGGCCATTGGAGAGACTGTGCCCTGGGACCCCGAAGAAGAGGTTTTAGTTGAGCCCCTTCCCCATTTGCCTGTAATCAGGGATCTCATTGTGGATATGGGCATATTTTTCCAGTACTACCGGTTCATAGAACCAGTTTTCCGACCATCGGATCCCAATCCTGAAAAGGAGCGAATTATGGATCCTGCTGCAGTTGAGAAGCTAGAAGCGTATACCAACTGCATTCTCTGTGCCGCTTGTCACGGGGCCTGTCCCGTTGTAGGACAAAATCCCGAATACCTCGGGCCAGCTGCCCTAGCCAAACTCTACCGTTTCCACATTGACCCCCGAGAGGCCGAAGAAAACTCAACACTAAAACGAGCAGATATCCCCGATGGGTGGTGGGCCTGTGAATTGTATGGGAACTGTAATCGGGTGTGCCCCAAAGGCGTTCCTCCGAGAACGGCAATCGAAAAAGCCGTGGCAGCACTAAACAAAGAAAAAAAAGAAGCCGAATAAACAAAAATTTGTCCCAAAAAAAGATCCTTTTCGAAATGGAATCTATCCCTGGATTTTCATTGATTTGGCGGGGAATCTGAAATGAAATACACGTGTATGAATTGCCAACTTTTTGTTTATGATGAGGAACGGGAGATCAAAAAATAAACCTTAAACCCGGCACTAAGGTGGAGGATATTCCAGATACCTACCGTGCTCTGTCTGCGGAGCAGCAAAATCCTATCTGCAGCCAGTCAGCAAAGACGGAGTCTCCGCGAAAATGGTGGACAAAGGGGGGAAACCTGTGGAAAGGGATTTGACTTATTACCGTCATCGAGCTAGGGAGATGCTCACTCGCGTGTGTGGTGTTTATCCAGTGTGCGACGGTGACCCGGATCATCTATGCACCGGACAAAAATATGGTGCGCCTATCGGCCTAGGGGGCGCAGGACAGGCCAAGACATTTGAGGCAAACTATAGAGCCCTCCAACAGTACCGGCTGAAAATGCGGGTGATCAAGGCCCATCACGAACCAGAAATGTCCATTTCAATCTTTGGAAAGGAGCTCACCGCCCCGGTTATGGGAGCGGCCCTCTCCGGCGTGAAAAACAACTTGAATGATGCCGTGCCCGAAGAAGAATTTTATTGGGGCTTGTTGAAGGGAGCTCAGACGTTCGGGACCATCGGCATGGTGGGAAACACCCCAACCAGTCCCGAAGACTTAGGGGTCACCACCGTTGGGAAGAATCAGGGATGGGGAATCCCGTTCTTCAAACCCCAGTCCCAGGATCGGTTAATTAACCTCTTCCAGCTGGCAGAGAAACTGGACGTGATTGCCATTGGCGTTGATCTGGAAGGCGCAGGGTCTACGTCTTGGATCACGCCCGAGAAAAGGGTTTACCGGAAAAGTGAGGATGATCTACAGGAACTGGTAGAGTGCACCAGAAAACCCGTGATCTTCAAGGGTATTATGAGCACGGAAGACGCGGTTAAGGTGGTGGATTCCGGTGCCAGTGCGTGTTATGTATCTAATCACGGGGGCAGAGTACTGGACTGCGGCCAGGGGGTGGCAGAGTTGCTTCCCGACATCGCAGAGGAGATTTCAGGAAAGATCCCTATACTGGCGGATGGAACAGTGCGAACGGGATTTGACGTGCTCAAGATCAGGGCTCTTGGTGCGGATGTAGCCCTGATCGGCCGGCCCCTCGCACAAGTGTGTATTGGTGGGGGATATGTAGCAGTGAAGATGTATTTTGATTACGTTAAGGATGATCTTCGCCGAGCCATGCTATTGACAGGATGCGATACCCTCAAAGACGCAAACATGAATATTTTGGACAAATTGGCACATCTGTAATTCAATATTCAAAGAACGCGTTGTTCGACGCGCGCGATCCCCAAGGCAACACGCGGTATGGCAATACCACAATCCCGATATCTCTTGGATTAGATACAACGAGAGATCTCGCACTCAGCCTACCACCTGCCTGCACCAACTAAGCCACTGACAAAATAACGCGCGGAAGTGCGCGCGTTATTCCTGCAATCACCGGCCAAGACTGAAGGCTCCATGCTGTCGCAGGATACCAAACAAGTTAAGCTCACCCCACTGCTCCGCAACTCTGCCCTCCACAACGCGGAAAATGGTAATTCCTTCCAAGCTTACCCGCTTGCAAGTGGGGGGGATGTCTAGGAAAGGCCCCTTGTGCGTCGCGGATCCAGACCACCGAATCACTACCTTGTCAGCCTCTGCGATCGTGTCCTCGACGACGATTTTGGCATCAGGAAAGGCAGTACGATAGACGGCACTGGCTTGCGTCGTGCCCTTTACGCCCGGCAATTGACCTTCCAGAGGGTTATGATCGACGAAATTGGGCGCAGTCGTTTCTTCGAGCGTCCTTAAATCGCCTGAATCGAACGCTCGAAAGTTGCGCAGCACAATTGCTCGATTTCTCTCTTCGACAGACATGTCTTTTTAGCGGCGCTTTTTACGGTTTGATCTCTCTGCGCTGTATCCGGCGACATTTGGCGTTAAAAAAGCTTGCTACTCTTTAGCTGCCCCTTCTATACAGTAGTAGGCATCGCTGAGGTCAAACATTGCCCATACGGGACACACGTCGCACGGACATTTAACGCGTCGTGGATTTTTCGGACTTTCGCCGATAGCGCAAAAAAGCGTATCACTTAACGCGTTCTGATTGTACGTTGGACAATCCCCTTTATCACAAATGCAGCTCTTTCTGTTGGCTTCGGTGTTTGGTACCTGCATACGCATCTCCCGTTTCACAATCTGATGACTTCGGTAGCGGCTGATAAGCGCGGCCAACGCACAGAGGCTTTCACTGCTCATTCCGTGCGTTTAGAAACCGTTTATATTCCGTACAAGTGATGAGCGCGCCACGGATATAAGATTTGCTCGCCCCCCAAGCTGCTTGCGCGCCGGCTTGGCGCGTGACCTGCCGCTCATCTTGTCAATGAATACTGGCTCCTTATGAGCAAATGCAAAGAGTCTTTATCGCACAACTAGCAGTACAGGCGAAGCTCGATGATGATCTACTCCGTGGGACATTCGAATCGATCGCTGCAGGAATTCATTTCAATTTTATCGCATTATGCCGTTTTAACGGTGATCGACGTGCGCAGCCATCCGCACTCACTCGCTAATCCTCACTTCAACAAGGAAGTGCTTGAATACGAGCTGCCGCGGTCAAGTATTCAATATTGCTGGATGGGAGGAGGACTTGGGGGGTTCAGACCTCAGAGGTCCGAAGAGTCGCCAAACACCGCGTGGAGGGTGAAAAGTTTCAAGAACTACGCGGATTATGCGTTAACCGACGCTTTTTCTGACGCCTTGGCTGAACTTACTTCTCTTGCCACAAAACAAACCGCCGCCTTAATGTGTGCTGAAGTCCTTTGGACGCGTTGCCATCGCCGGATTATCGCTGACTATCTTTTGGCGCTTGGGTGGGAGGTTGTGCATATTGTGGACGCGTCTCGTTCTACGACCCACGAGCTTACCCCATTTGCAAAAGTTGAGGACGCCCACATCACGTACCCCCCCTCTTTGCTCCAGTATTCACTGGATAATTTCCAGCCAGAATGAGACAGAATCACGCTTATGCTGTTCTTGTTACCTCGAATCCGTTTGAGTGGTCAGAGCGATCGCAAAAGAGGATAAATCAAAAATATGACAAGCGGCCCCCGAACTTCACGTGGCGTGGCTTGGCCGAATTGACCACATCCTCAGGATGTGTGAAGCGATATCTGCCTCTTTGAGCTTCCAATCGGCAATACCTCTGCGCCTAGGACATTATTGAGGTCAAAGCCGTAAAGCGTCGCGTCTTTTTCTAAGACGACAAGTCGCCCCTTTACGCCAATGACGCGGCCCAGGAGCATATTATTCACCTGCAAGGGCCGCATCCAGAGCGGCAAATCAAAATAGCTGAGCTTAGTCTCATCATGAATGTCCATCTTAGCTTTCATCGCGTCCCAAGCTGCCCAATCGAGTTCAGTGTCAACGAGCATTTTTTGAGAATGGCGGACTGTCCCGTTGATCCCGTAACGCTTCTGCAGTTCACGCTCGCGTCTTCTAGCGAGTTCTCCATCTAAGACATAGTCCGCTACTGCGGCGACATCTGCACCTTGCTCTCGCAGCCGGTCATTAAGGCGGCTTGCTTTCGTAACACCTATCTTGAAAATGTCGGGCCTGAACATTGCGATATATACCGCGTGCTCTTCTAAACACGTTTTTTCGTCCTTCAGGCACGTCCCGGTGCAGATTGCACAGGCATTAAACTCTCGGCAGCTCCCGCACACCGGGACTTCTAAACTATCGCACGGACGATAAATGCCGGCCTGCCACTTTCCGATGCAGGTTCGCCTCCCTATCCCAAGCGACAGATTGTCTGAGAGCGGCAGCAGCTCCATGGAGGGATATACCAGTAGCGTTTTGTTTAGCGACGAAAAGCCAATAATCTTCACTACATCTAGGTTTGTTTCTCAGTCTTATATGTGTTAACCTTGCAACCATTACTATTTAAGTTCAGAAAAAGACTATGAGGTATGCTCGTTGAGGTCATAGAAGAACCCGTGTTCTACGATGGATCGCAAATAGAACCTTTGTGGGGTTACAAACACTACGGTGCACTCGGCGATTGCATTATCGTTTTTCGGGGTGGCATGGACGTCTCGGAAGAACGCATGAAAGACTGCGAAGATATTCGCGGCAAAAGTAAGATAACCGGCGACGATGTCCTCCATCTCATCGTTGAACGCTTTGACAGTCCTGGAAACATGTTCATATCCTACCTGTTACAGCGATTACTCGTTGTTTCCGCGCAAGCCGTGCTGAACATGTACGGTGTTGAGACTGCAAGATCCGGTGACGATCTCTACATTGCCGACGAGAAGCTCACTGTGAGCATTGCAACGGCAAACATAGCCAGCGAGAAGATGCATCTTGGGATTAACGTAACAACGAGCGGGACGCCCAAAGGCGTCGCCATCACAAGCCTGACTTCCTTGGGAATCGAACCGGATGAAAGCCTTACAATCGGAAGAGATATTGCCGATATGTTCTCGAGAGAGATTCTCGGAATCCTTAAAGATGTGGTGAAGACCCGCGGGTCCTAACGCTGAGCTTCTCTTTGTGGGCTCAAGAGAGGGATGCGCAATGCGAAAAGAACAAATCATTTATCTAGCGAGGCCTGGCCCTCAAAACACGGAAGATGTCATCGACGCCGTCACGGCCTACATCGCCCGGAGCGGCCTCGAGCGAGTCGTTGTGGCGAGCACCACAGGCGCCACCGCGGTGAAATTTGCAGCTGCGCTCGAAGACAAAGCAGAACTGGTCGTTGTAACACACCATACGGGCTTCAGTCAAGAGGGCACGCAGCGTTTTGACGTGGAAAAACGGAAAATGCTCGAAAGACAAGGAGTCACGGTATTGACCCAATCTCACGTGCTTTCAGGAGTTGAAAGGAGTATTTCTCGGAAGTTCGGCGGCATTTCACGCGTTGAGACCATCGCAGAAGCTCTGCGCTCCCTCCTCGGACACGGACTCAAAGTGTGTGTGGAGATCGCGATTATGGCAGCTGATGCCGGCGCAATACCTATTGAAGACGTTATCGCCGTCGGTGGCACGGGTAGTGGTTCTGACACCGCTGTAGTGATACGTCCAGCACACATGAACAACTTTTTCGATGCCCGCATCAGGGAGATCATCGTCATGCCACGAGGTGGCGATGCCTGATCGATTTGAAATCACGCACAAAGACGTATTCGGGCGTATTGGCAAGCTTACTACGCCGCATGGACCGATCGAAACGCCAACTCTGCTGCCGGTCGTAAACCCGAACGCGGCACTCGTTGCGCCTGAGGAGATGCGTCAGTTTGGGGCCGCAGCGCTCATGACCAACGCGTATATCATCTACCGGAATCCCCGTTTAAAGGGGGCGGCGCTCTCCGGAGGTGTTCACCAGTTGCTCGGATTTGACGGGCCGATTATGACTGATTCGGGATCATTTCAACTCTCCACATATGGGAGAATAGAAATTCGCTCAGAAGAGATAGTGGCTTTCCAGCGCGATATCGGGTCAGACATCGGGACTCCAATTGATATACCCACGCCTCCTGACGTTTCGTTTGAGCGGGCACTCCGCGAACTCAATGTGACGCTGGAGCGGATTCGGGAGGCAACAACGTGCTGTGGAGCCGAAATGCTCTTAGCAGCGCCTATCCAAGGGTCGACGCACCTCGACTTGAGAGAGCGGCACGCGCGGCTGCTCAGCAAGCTCAATGCCGACGTCTACCCGATCGGTGCGGTCGTTCCACTTATGGAATCGTATCGGTATGCTGATCTGAGCAGTGTCATTATGGCTTGCAAGGCAGGATTGGCGTTGGACAAGCCCGTTCATCTGTTTGGAGCTGGACATCCCATGATGTTCGCTCTCGCCGTGGCGTTGGGCTGCGATCTGTTCGACTCAGCCGCCTACGCGCTCTACGCGAGAGGCGGGCGCTATCTAACGGCAAGCGGCACTCACCAACTCAACGACTTAGCTTATTTGCCGTGTTCATGCCCAGTCTGCGCAGCTGGAGATCCGAAGCTCACGGAACGGGAACTTGCCGAGCATAACCTTTGGGTGTCATTTGCTGAGCTCAAAACTATCAAGCAAGCGATAATTGACGGGCACCTCTGGGAGCTGGTTGAAAGGCGATGCCGGTATCCCGCGCTTTTGCAAGCCCTCCGAACAATCCTAAAAAGCTGCGCGTCCTTTGAAGCCATCGAACCGCTGAAGTGTTCTTCTCTCTACACGAGCACGGAATCCGCCGAGCGACCGGACGTAGCACGCTTCTTGAAAAAGCTTAACAACCTTGAACTGACCGGCCGCGTGCTCATTACGACCAACAGAAAGAAGACCCGAGACATGGAACACGAGTTTGATACGACCCTGCTTATGAAAGCCCCTTTTGGTGCTTATCCGCAAGAGCTTGCGGAAACGTATCCGATCGGCCAGTCTGAAGTCCCCGATCCAGACTACGCCTCGACCAAATCTGCCGTAAGGAATCTGATAGAGCTGATCAGATCCAAAAACCTTGAAGCGACCTTCGCCTATGATGACAAGTGGAATCGCGACGACCTTATCGAGCTAAGCTCTTACGCAACGCTGTTACCCTTGTGAGACAACATGACACGCCTGTTCGAGGTAACACAACGGGACGGGGCTGCCCGCTTAGGAAAGCTCAGTTGGCGAGACGAAGAGCTCGCTACGCCTCGTAGCTTCGAGTCTAAAGAAGAACTTCAGCTCCTAAAGGAATTGACGATTCACAAAGCTGAAATCGACGTAGCGGTCGTCGCTGCTCAAGAAGAGACTAGCGCAGAACACATCGATGCTGATGTCGTCATCCTCGCAGGCGCAGCGAGATTCCGCGATGATCCGCGTGGCCTGACCAAAGCGCTCTTGGGGGCTAGAAAATTAGCAAATCCTGATTCAGCGCTTTACGTGCCGGCGTTGGCGACACCAAAGAACGTGAGCTTGCTGGTATACGCGGGCGTTGATCTCGTTGATTCCGTTATGGCAGAGGTCAAGGCACGCGAAGGGTACTTTCTCGATGCCGACGGCGAGCGGCGTTTTGACGCGGTTTCGCGTAGGCCCTGTTTTTGCGGCGCCTGCAATGGCGCCAGCGTGACAGAACTCTCGTTCGAGCACAGGGTGGCGTTAGCATCTGACCACAACAAAAAAGCCCTCAAAGCAGAGCTCAACAAGATAGCCGAGAATGTCGAACGCGGGACTCTACGGGAGCTTGTGGAGGGAAGATGTAGAGCAGCTCCCACACTAACGGCGCTTTTGCGATTGCTCGACGATGAGTACGATTACTTTGAGCGGCGATCGCCGATCGTGCGGACGGCCACACTGCTCGCGTGTTCTCAAGAATCTCTCAACAGGCCGGACATACGCCGGTTTAGCGAGCGCGTCATCGAGCGCCTTCGGAGAAGATACGGCATCCTCCTTCTGCTTCCGTGTTCTGCGCGAAAACCGTACTCTCGCTCGCGGTCTCACAGGATTATCCTTACACATCTCGATAAGCTGCGCCAGTATCTTAACGAGGCCATAATCACGTCGCCTATCGGCGTTGTTCCACGCAGCCTCGAGATTATGTACCCTGCAAGCAACTACGACATACCGGTCACCGGCACATGGACGTGCGACGAGAGAGAGTGGGTGATCGAGCGCCTCACTCAATACCTTTCGGCCAATGCCTTTGAAAGCGTCGTTGCACACGTGAGTGGTCCCTATCGACAGATCTGTGATGCTGCCGCTGCGCCACTGGGAATCAACGTAGTTCATACCGTCAACGATGAAAACATCCTCAGCTCCGCGTCCCTCGAGCGCTTGCGCGCGGTCGCGCACGAGCATATTGACGCGTGTTCTCCTGCGCGGCGCGATTTGCGGTTTGATTACATACGGGATCTCGCTGATTTTCAATTTGGCCCGCGTGCGTCAGAGGCTATCTTTCCAGAGATTCCAAAAATCCGCGGGCTTTTTCCGACCTACTATGCCTCGGATCGCGGACGGCGCATTGCAACTATCACCGGCAGGTACCAGACCATTGCCCTGACGATCGAAGGCGCTCGACGGTACCTGCGCGCAAGTGGGGGTAGGTATTGCGTGCAAATCGATGACTTTGAACCAAAAGGAACGGTTTTTGCGATCGGTGTGCTCAATGCCGACCCAGGCATACGGCCTTTCGATGAGGTAATCGTAGTGAACGATCGCGTCATTGCCGTCGGAAGAGCTCTGATGAGCGGTTGGGAGATGCAAGCGTCAAAAAGAGGTGGCGCTGTTGCTGTACGGCACGTGGAGTCGCGATGAAAAAACAGTATGGGGCTCGTAAGCGCGTGCCCCGAAAGTCTGCACGAGAAACGGGCCGCCGCCGCGCACGTAGCAATGAGCGATTTGCCTGGACCGGCTTGGATCTGCTTAACAGCGACATCGTGCCTTCGCTTACTGTGGTTCTTACGACCAAAGGTTGCTCTTGGGCCCGTCACGATGGCTGTACCATGTGCGGCTACATCATCGACTCGAATCCTGATGTGCAAGCCTCCGACATTCAAAAGCAATTCCACGAAGTACTTGCCCATTACGGCAAGGCGTTTAAGATCGTAAAAATATTCACCTCAGGCAGTTTTCTCGATCAAGGCGAGGTGCCGACCGACGTGCGAGATGCCATCCTGTCTGATTTGAGGGGCACGCCGAAGGTTATCGTTGAGAGTCGACCAGAATTCGTCACGTCTGAGATCTGCGATGATATTTCTAGAATCAACGAACACATTGAAGTTGCAATTGGTCTTGAAACGTCGAATGACTGTATCCGAAACAACTACGTCAACAAAGGATTTTCGTTTCGTGATTTTGTCAGGGCATCTGAAGCCGCGCACGCTACCGGCTTCACTGTTAAGGCCTACCTGCTGCTCAAGCCACCTTTTCTGACGGAACGGGAAGCCTTGGAAGACGCCCTACAATCCGTTCGCGACGCTGCCCCGCACGCAGACACAGTCTCGTTAAACTTGTGCAACGTGCAAAAAGGCACCTTGGTCGAGGCGCTTTGGAAGAAGGGCCTCTACAGGCCCCCGTGGTTGTGGTCCGCAGTGGAAGTCCTGAAAGGGACGCACGAGACTGCTACTGTCATCTGCGATCCCGTTGGAGGAGGCACACGGCGGGGACCGCATAACTGCGGCAAATGCGATCGCGAGGTGGTAGCAGAAATCAAAGAGTTCTCCCTCTCTCAAAACAGCGCGTCATTCACAGCTTCTTGCACAGATCAGATGTTGTGGGAGTATGTCCTCGAGTTTGAAGAGTTCAGTTACGGGGCACCGCTTGTGCCATAAGCCGCGGGCCAATCTTCTATTCTTCGCTTCTTGCACGGTCGTTTGACAAACGAGCGATAAGACAAGCCTTATATACAATTTCGGAGATTTAACAATGGAGGTGGAACGATGGCTTGGCGTGGCTCTTTAATCTACTGGGCAATTATTTTTATTATAATTGCAATTATTGCGGGCGTGCTCGGACTGACTTGGCTATCTGGAATCGCACAGAGCGCAGCTCTGCTTGTGGTGGCAATATTCGTCATACTGTTTGTGATATCCTTCGTCGCTGGGTGGTTGCGACGCCACTAGCGTGCGATTAGGTGAACAGTTCAGGTTGACCCATTTCCTCACGGCAGGATACAGACAGACCCTAGGTCTGAGTCTGTATTCAGCAAGCGGCTTTGTTTAGCAAGGGCGCTGAGCAAGCGTTGCGATAGAGCCCACAAAAGAGCTATCCGAAGACACGCTTGAATTCACGTATCTGTTCTCGCGTACCGATGACGGTGAGAAAAGAGTCTTCGGGGATAACTTGATGCGGATCGGGGTTTGGTATGGTTGCTCCACTGGCAGTGACAGCGATAACGGTGCACCCGGTGCGTGATCGTATCTTAAGGTCCTCAAGGCTTCTGCCTACGAGTGACGGACCAGGAGGATATTCAACAACCTTCATGTCCTCTGAGAGCAGGATCTCCCGCAGTTGCGTGCCACGCGGCCGGGGTTCGACAAATTTCAGCAAGACTTGGCCAGCTACAACGGACTGGGACACTACATAGTCTGCCCCCGCCTGATACAACTTTTCAACTGCTTGTGGGCGCACTGCACGACAGATAATGTCAATCTGAGGGTTAAGTTTTCGTGCGACTAGAGTTGTATAGATTGCATCCAGGTCATTATTGACCGTGACGAGAAGTGTAGATGCTTCGGTAATCCCTGCTTGCCTAAGGATTGTCATATCGGCGGAGCTTCCAACCACGTCACCTTGGTGCTTATCGATGATAATGTGTTCAATACCGTTTGACCGCAACACCTTGGATACCCGTTTTCCGACGTCGCCGTACCCTGCGACGATATAGTGCCCCCTGATCGCGCAGTACGTGCCATCAAGCCGACACATTGAGAGTTCCTTTGCCGCGTCGAGTTGTTTTTTTGTGCCGATGAGCAAGAGCACTGTGGTGTCCGTGATGATTTCAGATGCCGATGGATTAAAGCTGAGTTTTGCGCGCTTCCACATGCCTATGACTGTCGCACCGGTTCGTTCACGTATCTTAGCGTCTTCGATCGATAACCCGTTGATGCCACTTTCTCCAAGAATCGGAAGCTCAAAAATCCGCAAAGAGCCAATCAGGGGAGTTGTGCCTACAAGCCGGTGCGTTATAGGCATCGCGGCCTTGTGGCCAATATCGATGCCAAGGAGCTGTTTAGGCGATACGACTTTGTCAGCACCCGCATAGAGCAAGTATACGGCATTCGACATGTCCTCAACGAGACCAATGATATCGGCTCGCGTAAGCTTCTTTGCAGCCAGCGCGACAATGGCATTCTTCTCATCGCTCTGATTTAGAACGACCTTATTTGCGCGCTCTATCTGAGCGTTTCGCAGGGTCACTTCATCGCCGGGATCCCCCAATATGCACGGGATCTTTCGTTCGACCAGGGCCTCAACCACTTCCCTGTCATCGTGAACAACGAGGTACGGTAAACCCCGCTCTTCAAAATCGTCGATAATCGCTTCTACCATAGAGTTATAGCCCACGATCAAAACGTGATCCTGGGCTTTCGACTTCGTCGGCACCGATCCCCGAACGCTCTGCAGCACGGGCGTGACGACGAGAGGGATCAAGATTGCAAAGAAGAGGATGATTCCGGTCAGCATTACAAGCACTGCAAACATCCTGCCAGCGGTGCTCACAAAGACGATGTCCCCTAGACCTTGCGTGGTCATCGTCGCGATTACCCAGTAGACGCCGTCAACTATCGTGTAAGACCTACCCTCAGCACTGGCCATTACGAAGAGGAAGACAAAGCTATAAACGACGACGAGCAGCACGGTGGCCGCAAGAAAGATGAATAGAGATTTGCGGAGAGGTTTCATCGCGAACACCTTGGAGCTTTCGAGACTGACTTCTGCAGCGTACATGTCAAATGCGGGATATAAATAGTAACGTCTTTTGACGTCTTTAAAATCGAATTCGATAGTGCTGTGGGTTGCCTAGCTGAGAAAGGTTTATCATAGGCACGCATAATCTCTAGATGCCATGGACGTGGAGGACGTAACGCGATCGGTGAGGGCTCATCACAAGTGGTTCAGCGAATCCCTCCCTCTGATCGCGAGTGAGAATATCACGAGTCCTGCAGTGCGTCAGCTTTTGGCAACCGATTTCGGCCATCGATACGCCGAAGGTAAGGTTGGCCACCGGTACTACCAAGGGGTTAAGTATATCGACGAGGTCGAGCAATACGCCATCGACCTAGCCCTCAAACTGTTCAGGGCTGAACACGTGAACGTGCAACCCGTCTCGGGCGTAAACGCGAATATTGCTGCTTTTTTTGCCCTTTCAAACCGAAATGATGCGTTAATGGCACTTGACACCTCTCACGGTGGTCACATAAGCCACGGGACGAAGTCCGGTCCGGGCATTCGTCACCTTAGAATTGTCAAACATCCCTTCGACTACGAAGAGATGAATATCGACAGCGATGCGATGGTCACGACGATTTATGAAAAGAAGCCAAAAATCGTGCTCTTTGGAGCGAGCTTGTTTCTCTTCCCACACCCGGTCAAAGAAGCGTGCGATGCCGCACGTGAAGTCGGCGCCGCAATCGTGTACGATTCCGCGCACGTGCTCGGCCTCATTGCAGGCGAGCAGTTCCAGGACCCTCTCGACGAGGGAGTTGATGTGATGACCGGTTCAACGCATAAGACGTTTCCTGGGCCTCAAGGCGGTATAATTTTTTCGACGCGCGCACTGGCCGACGCGATCGATGACGCAGTGTTTCCGGGAACCGTCAGCAACCACCACCTGCATCACGTTGCGGGTCTAGCGGTCACACTCGTGGAAATGCTTGAATTCGGGAAAGCGTACGCGCAGCAGACGATCGAGAATGCTAAGACGCTCGGTGCGGCGCTCTACAATCACGGATTCAACGTGCTGTGTCCTGACAAAGAATTCACAGAGTCTCATCAGATCGTACTGGACGTAGGGCGCGCAAGTGCTTTGGCGGTTGCTCTCGAAGAGGCGAACATCATCGCCAACAAGAATCTGTTACCTTGGGACGATCATAATGCTCCAGAAAATCCTTCAGGGATTCGATTTGGAACGCAAGAGCTGACACGACTAGGAATGAAAGAGTCGGAGATGAAAGTTGTAGCGGGACTTGTCGCACGCGTACTTAACGGCGAAGCACCCGAAAAGGTTAAAAAAGATGTGGTAGAGTTTAAAAGTAACTACCAGGAGGTAGAATACTGCTTCAGCCATGAGCTTGGGGCTTATGAATTCCCCGCTTGGTAGATTATTTTGCAATGGAAGTGCAATACTGATTGTTTTCGATATGGACGGCACGCTCATCGATGGCGAAACAATCGATGAATTGGCGAAGGCGGCCAATGTCGGAGACCTTGTGGTGGCGCTCACAAAGCGCGCTATGAGGGGGGAAATGGATTTTGAAGAGGCCTTAAGAGCACGCGTAAAGCTCTTGAAAGGTCTGAAGGTAGCGGAGGTCAATAAAGTAGCCTTAGACATCCCTCTCATGAAAGGGGCCAAAGAGCTCATACGGGGGCTCAAGCAAGAGTACAAGATCGCAATGGTTTCTGGAGGGTTTACCATCGTTGCCCGCAGGGTGGCTCAAGAGCTCGAAATTGACTGTCTGATCGCCAATGAGCTCATCATAAAGGACGGAGTTTTGACAGGAGAGGTTGTCGGACCGCTCGTACACCAAAACTCCAAAAAGGAGGCACTCGAGGCGATTGCTGAGAGGGAGGGGATACGCCCAGAGGACTGCATCGTGATCGGAGATGGGGCAAACGACATCTCAATGTTTGAAGCTGCCGGGTTTTCCATAGCATTTAACGCGAGTCCAATTCTGTACGATATTGCAGACATTATCGTTATGAAAAAGGATCTCACCCTGATACTGCCGATATTCAAGAGAGGAGCGCATGCTGAAAGAGTTGCAGGAAAAGAAAGCCTTGCTAAAAAAGGAAGCCGACGTCTCGAAGCTTGAGCGTAACCGGCTTAACGCAGAAGCAAGTCAGTTCGCCACGAGACGTGACGAGTTGAACACGAAGACCCGAGCATTGATAGACAGCGCACAGCAGTCCAAAGACAAGCGAGATGAGTTCAACAAACTCGTTTCAGAGAACAAGGAAAAGCGGGACAGCCTTAATGAGTCGGCGAACAACCTTCTCGCGAAAGCGGACCAAATTAAGAGAAAGTTTAGAGTCGCAGGCGGGCTTTCGCTAAGCGAGCTTAAGCGCGAAATTGACCATCTTGAATTTAGGCAGCAGACGGAAGTTGTAAGCACGGAAAAAGAGCGCGAGCTTGTAGATCATATCGCACACCTCTGGGAGGAGTACAGAAAGAAGCGGGGCGAGCTTGAAAACAACACTGAACTCAAGGAAGCGTTGGAAAAGGCACGGCAACTCCGGGAAGAAGCAAGCGAATTTCACAAGCAGCTTACGGATAACGCAGACCGTGCGCAGGAATGCCACGAAAAGATGCTCAAATGCTTCAAGGGAGCAGATAAGGTACGTGCCGAAGCGGACATCGCCCACAAAGAGTTTGTGCGCGCACAAGAGAGCGCTGACGAACAGCATCAGAAGTACATCAAAATGGAAAAGGAATTAAGAGACTACGACAAGATCATATCGAGTCTCAAAAAGCGGACCAAAGAGGCTCGCGAATCCCGCGAGAAGGTCGACGTGCTTAAGCGAGCAGAGGAGGTTTACGCAATGTTTAAAGACGGGCAAAAACTCGAGACAGATGATCTCCTCCTTCTCCAGCGCTCCGGCCTCCTATAGGCTTCGAACTCCTTGCAGGCAAGAATGAAACTGGTCTTGTGCATTGATCGTGACAATGATCTGGGGTCAAAAGCGCACCTTCCAGGTCCGATTATTGGTCGGGCTGACAACCTCAACGCGGCGTTACAGCTCGGACTGACTGACCCAGAAGATTCTGACGTAAACGCCATTTTTGAAGGCATCCGCGTTTATGACGGCTTAAAGTCACAAGGAGTCGAAGCTGAACTCGCGTCCATATCAGGCAACGAGGACGTCGGCTTAAAATCAGACCAGATCCTCTCCGAACAGCTTGACCGTGTCCTCAGCACGGTTAACGCAACTAGCGTCATCATCGTCTCTGACGGCGCAGAAGACGAGTTTATACTCCCCATCGTTCAATCCCGTATAAAACTCGACGGCGTCAAACGCGTGGTCATACGTCAGTCTGAAAGCCTTGAAAGCACCTACTACACGATCAAGAAGCTGTTCGAGGATCCGAAGATTGCGAACACCATTTTCATACCTGTCGGACTTGTCCTCTTATTGTTTGCGATATTCTCTTTTGCTCAGCATCCTGAAGGTGCGCTAATTGTGATTAGCGCATTCATTGGCGTGTTTCTTCTTTTTCGAGGACTTGGCCTCGACGACGTTCTCGAAGGCATCGCTCAAAGTGTGAAGTCTTCATTTTATGGAGGCAATATATCGTTCGTGACCTATATGGTGGCCATCGCACTAGCGATTATCGGAGCTGCACAGGGCATCATTACGGCCTTGAGTTTGGACTTCGGCAGTTATGGCGGCGTGCTCACTGCAGCTGTCTTCATTAACACCGCTACGTGGTGGTTCGTCGCTGCAGGGGTGATCGCGACCATCGGCCGAGTAATCGACGCTTATCTAAACGACGCAAAACACGTATGGCGATACGTGGAATTTCCCTTCTTCATATTTTCGACCGGTCTGATCCTATGGAGCGCAAGTATCCTTATATTAGCACTTGGAGGAAAGCCAGTTCCAGTGCTCAATCCAGCAGACGTTCTCATAATACAGACTTCGAGGAGTATCGAGATTATCACTGGCTTCCAACTGCTCATGTTTTCAGTTGCCGGCGCTATCGTAATCGCCTTGACTGGCATCGCCATATCTTCGCTCGTAAAAAGGGGGCAAGAGCCGCCCATCGCGCAACAAAGCTCGCCCAGTCCGAGTGATAAGTAACTATAAAACGCACAATCTCGACGTTGTCGACGCGATTAATCGCGGTCCCGCATTAGACTCAGAACGTCACTCAATATTGCACTTGCCGTCTCAATCGAGCCCGCGCCTTTTCCGGCGACGGTGATCTCGCCTGCCGTATCGGTTAGAATTGACGCGGCGTTGAGCGTACCGCTGACGTTGAGCGGGTGTCTCAGCGGAATCAACTTTGGAGAGACCGTGAGCTCTTGAACGTCGCCGATGAGTTTCACTACGAAGCCTCTCTGCCGCGCAAGTTGTAGCGCGTCCTGCGTGATCCGATCAATGCCGGTTACGTTAACGTCTGCAAATGTGGCGTTACGATCAAAAAACGCGTTTGCCAATATGACAACCTTACATGCCGTGTCGATGCCAGTCACGTCATACGTCGGATCCGCTTCAGCTATACCCATATCTTGCGCTTCGCTCAAGACTTGATCGTAATCGAGCGCCTCCTCGGCCATTCGAGTGAGGATGTAGTTGCACGTGCCATTGAGCACGCCCCGTATGCCGAGCACTCGAGTGCCTGCAAGGGTGTCGCGTATAAGGTTGATTATGGGCATCGCGCCACCAACGGTCGCCTCGTAGCGCAACGCCACCCCCTGTGTACGAGCAAGGTGCGTTAACTCGCCAAAGGCGGCGACTAGAGGGCCTTTGTTTGAGGTAACAACATTCCGCTTGTTTTTAAGCGCTTCACGGAAGTGCGTCAAGCCTGGCTCCCCGTCATCTATGTTCGTAGGGGTTACCTCCACGACTACGTCGTGGTCAACAGTTCGTATGACGTCGAGCGCAGTTAGATCAGAATTCGCGATGGGCTGGCCCGCTCGTTTACGCGCAAGCACGTCCTCTAAGTCAGGCATGAGCGCAACCCCTTTTGAATCGGCGATGGCCACGACTTTCAATTGAGGCACGTTTTGCACGACCTTCGCGACTCCTTGCCCTACGGCCCCAAATCCAATAATGGAGAGCTTAGAGAGAGACGTGCTATACTGCATTGCTCAGACCTCCAGATATTCCGCTCTCATCTATTGGTACGATAATAAGCAGATCCTTGCGCTCAGCGATATCTTTGAGAATTTCGACTGACTTTTTCAGCTCCTCGTTTCCGGTAGCCATTATTGTGACAACAGCTGACGAAGGACCGTCGATGGCGGGCATTGATAGACTAAGGTCTTGAACTTCAGCAAATCCCGTGCCATCAATTTCATCGATCGTGTGCCTTAAGTCAGTATGGATGATGTGCCCAATGAGCAAGATGTGTGTCCGAGCGCGTAGCCTCATTTTGCCTATCCGCACGATCGTTACGCCGCTCTTTTCAAGTCGTTTCTGAAGCTCTTCGAGCTTGTGTTCTTCGATATCAAAAATCACAGAAACCGGCACCGTATTGCGAAACGTTTTCTTATCGTGATGGTGAACGACGCTCATAACGTTGCCGCCCAGGTCGGACACGGGAGTTAATATGTATATGAGCTGACCTGGCGTGTCTTGCAGCTCCAAATCCATCGAAATTCTCATATTCTCACTCCAAGCTTGGGTATATTAATATGCATTCGTCTAATAACCCTTTTCCATGGTAGCGTTAGATTACGACACACTAAAGGGCGTCATGCAGAGGCGCCGCTCTGTGAGACGGTACGCGCGAGAGAGCATCAGCGACGCGCTGCTGGATAAGCTTCTCACAGCAGCACAGCTCGCGCCTTCCGCTGGTAACCTACAAGCGCGTGACTTCATCGTCGTGCGCGACCCCAATATGAAGCATGAGCTTGCCGAGGCGGCTTATGGACAGTTCTTTATCGCTATGGCCCCGGTAGTGCTCGTCGGTTGCGCCAATATAGCGCGGTCGCGCAAAGCGTATGGACAACGTGCTGAGCTGTACGCAGTCCAAGACGCCACTATTGCTGCTTGCTATATACAACTTGCAGCGGAAGCGTTGGGCGTCGCAACGTGCTGGATAGGCGCGTTCGACGAAAAACGCGTTTCAAACTCGTTAAAAATACCGCTGGACATTCGTCCTGTACTAATGCTTCCCAGTGGATACCCGGACGAGTCGCCTGAGCCCACCGTACGAATGGAGCTTAATCGGTTCGCTCACCGGGAGCGCTGGAGCTCAGTCGGCGCGTGATTGTCACTCACGGCTTCTTTCTTGCATCAGCGCTTCGAGTGAAGTCTGCTGCGATGACCGAGCATTTAATACCCAAGCCGCATTAGTCGTCAGTGGTCTTATATGGAGCAGCAACTCGCTGACGCCTGTGCACAAATCATCGACGGTATCCTCAAGGGCCAGGTCACGCGTCAGAATTTGCAGCAGGCAAAAATGGAAATAGCCCGGCGCTATTGTTTTGCCTCGCTGCTCACTAACGCGCAAATCTACGGGGCAGCGAAGGCCCAAATCCGATACAAACTGACTGACGTGCTACAACGGAAGCCAACGAGGACAGCTTCCGGCGTCGCAGTCATCGCAGTTATGACTTCCCCCTATCCGTGTCCTCACGGCAAATGTGTACCGTGTCCTGGGGGCCCTGAATTTAGCGTTCCCCAAAGCTATACCGGTCTTGAGCCCGCAGCAAAGCGTGCGCTGCAACACGGATTTGACCCCTACAGGCAAGCTAAAGCCCGTTTAAACCAGTTGCGCCAGATTGGACATCCCACTGACAAGGCAGAACTGATCGTCATGGGGGGCACGTTTACGGCGCGTCCCCGCGATTATCAAGAGTGGTTCGTGCAGCGGTGCATACAAGCGATGAACGATTTCCCTCGCGCGCTCAGCGCTGACTCTCCTCACTTAAGCGATGTCTTCTCGGCAAATGCGCGCGCACTAACGAGAAACGTGGGAGTGACGTTTGAAACACGGCCAGATTTTGCCAAACAACATCACGTCGATGAAATGTTGTCGCTAGGAGGAACAAAGGTTGAGCTCGGCCTCCAGAGTACCTCCGATCAAGTCCTCGCTACCATCCAACGAGGACATAGTGTCGCCGATGCGGTGGAAGCAAATCGGGCGTGCCGCGATAGCGGATTGAAGGTTGGGTTCCACATGATGCCCGGACTGCCCGGCTCAGATTTTGATTCTGATCTCAAAATGTTTCGAGAGTTGTTCACCGACGAACGATTTTGTCCGGACTACCTTAAGATATACCCGACGCTTGTGACAGAGGGGACTGCCTTGTACGAGCTGTGGAAGCGCGGCAATTATGATGCCTTTGAACTGCGCGATGCTGTTGAACTGATTGCGCAAGTAAAAGCGCGGCTCCCAAAATGGGTAAGACTGCAGCGCGTGCAGAGAGATATCCCAGCTTACCGAATCGTGGGCGGCGTTAAAAAGGGCAACTTGCGGGAGTTGGCCAAGAAGCGCTTGCTCGAACTCGGGGGCGAATGCAACTGTATACGTTGCCGAGAAATTGGGCTCCAAGGCGTTAACGAAGTGCAGAGCGTCGAAAGACGGGTTGAGAAATATCGAGCCTGCAAGGGCGTTGAATACTTTATTTCAAGCGTCGGCCTGCTTGGCGATATGGAGTTCCTTATCGGTTTTGCACGGCTCCGCCTTCCGTACAAGTCTCAGAGGCCGGAAATAACCGCAGAAACGGGGCTGGTCAGAGAGTTACGTGTATACGGGAATTTGGCAATGCTAGGCGAGCGGCATGAAAAAAAGTGGCAACATCGCGGATTTGGAACTGAACTGCTCCAAACTGCTGAACGTATCGCAACCGATGCTGGGATGCACAGGATCGCAATAAGCAGCGCAATCGGAGTTCGTGAGTACTACAGAATCAGGGGTTATGCTCTTGAAGGCCCATATATGACGAAAACACTCTTGTAGCGCGTCATAACATCGCCAGCTGGCGAAGATTTTCAAACCTACACGGAGAGATGGGCACCATTCGTTTATGTTTCCAAAATGCCTTTGAAGAGATTTAGGCGCGGCCTCCGAATGGTCTTCTGCTTGTATTTCCCTTTGATGTGCTCGTTAAAATACTTCAGATCGGTTTTTTCGAGGTTGAACCCAAGCGAGTTCATAAGACCGTTGTAAATTTCTTCGGAGACGTGAGCATACTGATAGACGCTTGAATCACAAAACTCAATCTCGAGCGTCGATGTTTCTCGGTCATAACCAACGGCCCGTACACTTACAGAGACGACAACCTCTCGATCCATACTACAAGCATATGTTTCCACAAATTAAAGCTATCGAAAAAAAATAAACGCAATTTAGCCGCTCCTTAGCAAGTTGAGCTTTTTTTGCACATCGGAGCGGCATAAGTGCACTTGAAGCGTTCCAAGCCAAGCCTCAAGCTGAATTTGTGTCTGACTTTGCGTCGCTCACTGAGCCAGCAAGGTAATCCTGGGCAAGGTTTAAGATTTCTCAGACTGTTAAGTGCCTTAGCGCGCAGCAACTGTGAAGTGAGGCGATATGGCGATCAAATTCACCGCCGGCGAAGGAATGGACAGAGTGACGACTGAGAACGGATTCGTGTTTGACTGCTATTTTTCTACGGTGACAGAAGATGCATTCGACGCGTACTCGAGCTTCATCTATCTAGTCGTTAAACGCATTGACGATCCCCAATCCGTTCTTATAAGAAGGAACGCGTATCTCGTTCCATTCGCTCTTCTCGATGAGTTTTTGAAATCGGCAAATCTACAGGGAGAGAAGATCGTGCACATCGAACCGCTCACTATGGAAATGGTGAGCTTCACGCGAGAAGAATTGAGAAAGGATCACGTGTCAAAACAGGACTGACTTCATTAAGCTCTGTGCACTCACGCGTGCTTTAGTAGGACAGACTCTGTCGCCGGCGATTTGCAGGTCAAGCAAACAGAGCTAACTCTAAATCGTAGCAAGCGTTTTCTCTAGGCGCAGTTTTTCTGTTTAACACGGCCCGTGCTCAGCAGTTTTTGTGCGCCGATGCAGAAAACTTATTTATATTCAAGTTAGCAATCCATGGTTGTCATTAAGCACAGGAGGGCCTAGAATTCTTATCTCACGCGTTGTAGTGCTGTTTTTGCTAATTTCTGTGACAATAGCTTCGTCAACAGTGCTTTGTTCGCAGGGACAACAAATCGCCCTAGCACAAACAAATTCAGCGGCAAGTCCGACGCCATCGCCGACGGTAAGTCCGACGCCATCGCCGACGGTAAGTCCGATACCATCGCCGACGGTAAGTCCGACGCCATCGCCGACGGTAAGTCCGACGCCATCGCCGACGGTAAGTCCGATACCATCGCCGACGGTAAGTCCGATACCATCGCCGACGGTAAGTCCGACGGCTTCAGCGAATCAAACGGGAGGTGGCGGTCCCGATCCCACACTGATAGGCGCAGCAATAGTCGGGATTATCGCAGTGGGGCTCATGGTTGGCATCTACTATACCACAAGGAGGATGTAAGCACGCAGCGCACGCACGATCGATATGTCGACGTCAACAAGAGCGACGTGTACAGCCGAATTCTTGAGCTCGATCTTCGAAAAATGGAAAAACGCCACGAACGCCACATATGGCACATAAAATCGATGTGGGGCGGCGTGGCAGGTATCCTGCTTACCGTTTATGTCTTAATGACCGCACAATACCTGAACGGCAACGCGCTGCTAGTGCGAAGCAACAACTACGTACTAGCCGGCGGAACGCTTCTTCTTTCGATTGCCCTGTGCTACGGGCTTATGTGGATCGGCGTAATACGCGAGTATAAAAAATTTGAGCGCGTAATCAATGACAAGATTAGGTACTACGAAACCGCCATAAACGCGCCATGAAACGCGCAGAAACCGGGCGCTCAGTACTTCTTGCTGTGATCCCAAGAATCTTGATCTTCGTAGGTAAAATCCTTATAGTCTAGCTCATTACGATCTTTTCTTTGGTGATTGGGGCTGTAGCTGATCAGTGTTGCGCCCCGAATCAAAACGATTCCGACGACGATAAGAACGAGTGCAAACAGCACTATCACGGGAATATTAAGAGTACTGAGGAGGAGCCCAAGGATCCCCAGCTGCGAAAGAAGCACGAAAACCCCTACGATTACGAGTAGTGCGCCGAGGAAATACACCAAAAAAGCACTTAATCTCGTGACACGTCCTCCTATGTTCCAGCCGCCAGTTTCCCTACCAATTCGACGACTTCTTTGAAGCTTCTCACTTTTATTGGGCCATAGACCTTGTCCAGCACGAGTGAGTGTGCGTTGCGCCCAACGGCAACGGCGGGGTTGCCTCGATTGCGTATTTCGATGGTTAAACCCTCGTCATCCAGCGCTCGCGCGGCAGCGCCGAAGGCCTTTAGCGCCGCAAGTGCGTTATTGATCATAGCATCGCTCGCATCGCTGCGCTCACGCCATTAGGTCTCGAAACTGTTGAACCAGCTGGCCGAGTCTTTCCGGCTCTACTATATCAACGGAGACCGTGGTTCCTTCGTCTTCTACTTTGACCTCGATGGCAGGATCGTTGTGTACCTTTAACACGAGTTTCGTTTCGTTCTGATAAATTATCTGAAGGTAGTCCTTGCTTGATCGCACAATCTCGCGTATTCGCTCCGAATCCATAAACCCGTTTGACATGTCACGTCACCAGTTTTATATCAATTCAATTAGATATAAGCTGTACCCGTGCGTTAAAAAACTTGCGTGCCTATTTCTCGCAACAGCGACACGATGTCTGCTAAGACATTCCAATTTTACCGTACATTCGTCCCGACGGTGCGTGGGCTGTGCGACCCGGTCGTTTTGTCCTTCGACAACACAACCTTTGCTAAGGCGTACATGCACGATCCCGCGGGCACTCCACACCATTTCATTCATAGCGGCAACTTCTTCTCGCAGCCGTATGCGAAAAAGCCCGAACTGCGAACAAGAGAGAGGGTGCTCCTTTTACAAGAAAAACTCATCAACGAAAGGACTGATGGACTTATGACCCTCAACGTGCCAGTAGACGGCAATTTCAGGACGCCGTACTGGAATCACGCCGAAGCAGATCGTTTGAAGGCGATCGAAACAAGCTTAGAAGCTGCTTTGTGGGCTCGCGAGAACGCTCAACGGCCTGATTTGTTGTACGCCGGCTTCGAGGTCGGCACGTACCGAGACGCGCGTCATATTTTCGAAAGAGCTTTAAACGCGGATTTGACCAAGCTCTCTGCAGGATTTGGCCTGTTTTCTCGTCTGGCGAAATTCCGCGTAGAAGATCGGTTAAAGCAGTTTGAGGTACTCACTGCATACCTTCAACTCTCACGCGAGTTTGCGGAAACGCAATTTCACGCCTCAGGAGGAAGCGCGTTGAACGTCCTCGAGCTTCTTGCGTGCGCCAACGTGACGTCAGCAGACGGCTCAAGCGCCGTTATCGCCGGACTTGCATACGGCTCAGTCTTGACAACATCAGGCAGGCTTGTGCGAGCTAACAGGCTCACCGAATGGGCGTGCAACTGCACGTTTTGTGCAGGCCACCGTCCGCGTGACGCGCTCAAAGAACTCAAGCGCTCACCTGAAGCGCGCGTTCGGCACAACGTTCACATACTGCGCCTTTCAGAAGCACGAATAAATGACGCGCTCGCGAACAATACGATCGCAGAGCTCGTCGAACAGCGGCTTACTCAGTATGACAACAAAGCGCTATGGAAATGCTTTGCCATCATGAACGAAAAGCCGCCACAGGAGTGACCACATGCTCAAAGCGGTGATGTTCGATTGGGATGGGACGCTTTATGATTCAGTCATCCCCACCTACGAGAGCTACTTAGTCGTCATGGACGCCTTCGGCCTACCACAAGTGACCCTTGAGGCGTTCAGAGAACAGAGCCGACCGAACTATCACGATTACTACTTGCACTTGGGGATATGCGAAGACGACTGGGTCGCCGCAGATGAGACGTGGATGAATTGTTATGCGAGCCACAAAAAGGACTGCGTGCTCTACGAGGGCACGACTCGCGCCTTGCGTGAACTGAAAGAGATGAACTTGAAGCTCGGCCTGGTGTCAAGCGGGTCTCGAGAACGTGTGACGCGCGAAATCAGTGAACAAGGAATTGAGTCGCACTTCGATACGATGTTGTTTGGCGACGACGTTGGATTCGAGCACGGGAAGCCAGCACCGGAAACCTTGCTTAGGGCAATAGAACACACACGCGTCGCCGCTTCAGAGGTGCTGTACGTTGGCGATATGGTTGAGGATATCCTTATGGGGAAAAAAGCGGGAACAAAAACAGCTGCAGTACTCTGCGGCTTTGCAACGCGTCAGTTGCTGACCCGTGCTGGGCCTGATTTAGTGCTTCGCGACGTTAGCGCCCTACCTAACGGGATCAAAAAGAAAATGTGAAGAGGGCAAGCCTCTTCATTCGACGCTGATGTGCGACTTCTCTTCTTCGGGTTGGACGCGCTTCAGCTTAACTTCAAGGACACCGTTTCGATAGGTTGCTTTTGCGCTGTGCGGGTCAACCTTGACCGGAAGCTCAACGCTTTCACTGTACTTTCGAGACTCATTCTGGGCTCTGATATCGAGTCTGCTTTCGGTCGTATCGAGCTGCACATCCGTTCGGTCAACCCCTGGCATCTCGGCGATGACGTGAACTTCGTCCTTCGTCTCCATAACGTCAATCAGAGGCTTTCTCTCCTCTTCCGTCTTGACGCCCCGCCCTAAGGGCTGTATGTTCCCAAATTCTCGCACTTCGGGCGCTTCGCCGGGATGCTGCGTCATCGAGAACCCGTAAATGAAGGGTTTCGGCTGCCTTCCTTCCTGTAGGTCTCGCAACATCTGATCCATCAGCTCTTCGAACCCTCCCCCGAAAAAGTCATCGAAAAAATTCCTTCGCCTTTTCGCCATTTTTAAGTCTCCTTCACTTCCTTAACGCTATTGACTGAGCTCGTTTTAGTCTCACGCGTAGCCTGCGTATTCAGGCTTCGCCGCCTTCTCCTCTGGTTCTTCTTCCGTAACGGAGAACTTTGCAAATTCCGCTGCAATGTTCTCATACTGGTGGAGCACGTCACGCGACGCCGTCGGCTTGACGCGATTGATGGCGGCGTACAGGTGTGCTTTCGTAATCCTAATCGTAGGCGCGCCCTCTTTGACCTGTTCAGGCGTCATGTCGGGTCTAATGAAGTCTCGGAGAGCGAGCATGGCTGCCTCTCTGCAAATGGCTTCAATATCAGCACCGACGTACCCATCGGTCTCTTTGGCAAGTTGCTCGATGTCGACGTCATCCGCCAGCGGTTTTCCTCGGAGATGGATAGCAAATATTAGCGCGCGACTCGACGCGTTTGGCGGAGGTATGTACACGAGCCTATCGAGTCTTCCCGGCCGCATGAGCGCGACATCGACCAGGTCTGGGCGATTCGTGGCTCCGATCACAACGACGTCCTTTAGTTCCTCGAGACCGTCAAGCTCGGTCAGCAGCTGACTCACCACGCGTTCTGTCACGTGTGAATCAGAACTCGCCCCTCGGGTTGGTGCGACCGCGTCGAGCTCGTCGAACAGAATGATGGCAGGCGAGACCTGCTTGGCGCGACGAAACGTCTCGCGCACGCCTTTTTCCGATTCGCCAACCCACTTGCTGAGCAGCTCAGGCCCCTTTATGCTGATGAAGTTGGCTTCGCTTTCCGTCGCGACCGCCTTCGCGAGGAGCGTCTTTCCCGTCCCGGGAGGGCCGAAGAGCAACACCCCCTTCGGCGGCCTGGTGTTTATGCTGCTAAACGCGTCAGCAAACTTTATCGGCCACTCGACGGCCTCTCTAAGCTCTTGTTTGGGCGCTTCAAGACCGCCGACATCTTGCCATTTCACGTTCGGAGCCTCGACGAACACCTCGCGCATCGCAGAAGGCTCGATGTTTTTCTGGACGTTGTTGAAGTCCACTTTACTGACCTGGAGCTTGTCGAGTACCTCTTGCGGGACCTCTTGTTCGAGGTCAATCTCGGGAAGGATCTTTCGCAGCGCGTGCATGGCGGCCTCCTTAGATAATGCGGCGAGGTCAGCACCGACAAATCCGTGCGTCGTACTGGCGAGGTCCTCGAGCTTCACGTCGTCAGCGATCGGCATGCCCCGCGTGTGGACCTGCAATATTTGGAGACGGCCGGCCGCATCAGGCACGCCAATTTCAATCTCCCTGTCGAATCGACCGGGCCTCCGGAGCGCGGGGTCGAGCCCTTCCGGACGGTTGGTCGCGGCGATCACCACGACCTGTCCTCGTGCTTCGAGGCCGTCCATCAACGCGAGCAGCTGGGCGACGACGCGGCGCTCGACCTCCCCCGTCACTTCGCTTCGCTTCGGCGCGATCGCGTCAAGCTCATCGATGAAGATGATTGCGGGGGCGTTGTCCGACCCTTCCTTGAAGAGCTCGCGAAGGTGCTGTTCGCTCTCACCGTAAAACTTGCTCATGATCTCCGGCCCGCTAATGTTGATGAAATAGGCGTCCGTCTCGTTCGCAACGGCTTTCGCGATGAGTGTTTTTCCGGTTCCGGGCGGACCGTAGAGCAGGACACCTTTCGGTGGGTCGATGCCGAGCTTTTGGAAAAGCTCAGGGTGCCGCAACGGGAGTTCAATCATTTCTCGGACCAGCCCGAGCTCCCGGTGCAGGCCCCCAATATCCTCGTAGGTCACGTGAGAGATAGAACGTTCCGCTGCCATCGTCGGCTTTTCTTTGAGCGTTATCTGCGTGCTCTTTCCAGCGATCACGATACCTGCTGGCTGGGTAGCATTAATAACAAAGGTTATCGGATTGCCCAGCATCTCGACCCTGAGCATCTCCCCTTTCTGTACCGGGCGCCCTTCAAGGAATCGCATAAGATAGTCCTCGCCGCCGACGATACGCACCGGCTGCGTCGGCGCGAGTGTGATCTTCACCGCGGGATTCGCTTTCGCCTTCCGAACGACGACCTTGTCGTCGATGCCCACGTGCGCGTTGCCGCGAATGTTGCCGTCGATTCTGATGATGCCGAGGCCGCGGTCTTCTGGATATGCGGGCCACACCACTGCGGCTGCTCTGTTGCGACCCGTTATCTCGATGATGTCGCCGCTTACGAGCCCGAGGTGTCGCATGGTATCCATGTCGATTCGGGCGATTCCCCTCCCAGCGTCGCGGTGATATGCCTCGACGACCTTCAGAGTTACTTCTTCTGTCATTTTTCGATTATCTCCTATTTGCTTGCGTGACGCTTATGAGCTTCTGCAGTCCTACCTCGCCAGCCAATACGTTCTGGCGTCTATTCTTCTGATTTTCCCTCGTTTTTCAAGGTTACGCAGCCGCTCTACGAGTATTTGGCCAGGTATCGCGAGCCCCGCAGACAGCTGATCGGCCGTCTTGGGCCCTGTAAGCAGCAACGAAAGGACGTCATATTCAACAAAGTCGCGCGATATTCCGTTGATCTTGCTTGCCCCGCGTTCCATGACCTCGTTGATCAACTCTTGGACCCTTCGCTGCGCCCCCATCAGCTCGCGGTTAGCCCTCCTTAGGTTATCGAGTGTCTCGGCAACGTCGGCCAAACTGTTCGTTTTGAGTTGTATTTCGCCAATCGGAGTTGGAAACTCGGCAACGGTTGATCCGTTATGTGCGACGTTAGCGGATTCGACTCCATAGCTAAACGGCGAGATTTGAATCTCGAGCAGCACGTTATCAGCGATGTGGAAGTACTTCCGGCGTCGCTCATCGACAAAGAACTGGATAATCCCTGCCCGCTCGAGCATGCCGAGATGACTGATCACCGCCTTCGGGGCCACGTGCAGTCTTTCTGAAATCTCGGTCACGTAAAAAGGCCGCAGCGAAAGAAGTTTCAAGATATTGCGGCGATTTTCATTGCCGAGAATGTCAAGGAGTGCTGCTTCGTCCATTGCTGTTTCGTAGCGTGTCACGGTCTGATAGAGCGTAACACTAACTTATAGTTAGTTTTGATTCTATATAAAAGTTAGTCAATCAGAGGCTTTGTAAAATAAGTGTCGTTTGTTAAAAAAGTCGGACGTATGTTAAAAAAGTCTTGTGGAACAAGAAGGATAGAAGAAAGATGTTCGAGTACTTTCACGACACTGTTTCACAACTTATAAGTACTTCTTTTAAGTTTTTCTACAACAAGTTACTACATTTGATTTTAAATCAGGAAGATCCACATACTGTTGGCGAAGCGCAAATGCAAAAGCAAGATTGGTTGCTCATATACCTTGATTTGCCTTCTACGAATGAGCAATCGTATATAGACCCCATAAGAATCCAAAAAGGTCTCTTTCTATTTGGTATGAAAAACAAAGAGAGAATCGGCGCTTTTTATTCTTTTAAACCTTATCTCTATGGGCCGTACAGTCCTGAGATTTACAAGGATTTACGCGAGTTACAGAAGCAGGGCCTCGTACTTGAACAATCTATTGTAAGAAAAGGATGGAATTGTTACACGCTGACAAAAGCAGGTAAATTGAAAGCAAAAAGCTTTATTAATAACGACACGTACCCCCTTGTCGCCAAGATGGCAGCGATAAAGCTTAATGTAACAAAGCTATCTGTTCTAGGACTTTTAAAAGAAATTTACGAAGAGTACGAAGATTACGCTGTGAAAAGCATTGTGAATGTCGAGGCCTTGAATGACGTTAGTAGTGGCGCTGAAATGTAAAGATGGCGTTGTTTTTGCTTCAGAAAGTCAAGCTACTGCGCAAGTGGGTCAAAACTTTGTCAGATACGAGACTATTAAAATAAAGGAGCTAAAGAATAACAAACTGTGGGCTGCCTCTGGCGACGTCAATATCGCAGAAAAAATAGAGAGATCTCTCGTCGCATTTCAAGAAGATAATCCTAATTTTACGCTTTCCGATGCTGAGTTAATGCAGGATTTCGCGGACGGCTACAGTGGAGTTATAAGTGACGCTATTGTGAGATATAGAGGTATCTGGGGTGCAGCTGCCCCGGTACAGTTAGACCTTCCAGAAGTAGTTATAGTTGCATATGAAAACGAACAGCCTAAAATATGGCACATAAATGCTAGTGGTTCTTACGGGTGCGAGCAAAATGATTACCACGCAATTGGTAACGGCAGTATCTACGCAATAGTTATGCTAAGAAGATTTGATTTGCTCGATATCGACGTAGAAACTGGAAGTGTAATAGCGCTGAAGGTGTTGAGCGAAGCAATAGAGGTCAGCGGTTTTGGCATTGGAGAGCCGATTCATGTTTGGACTACAGATAATGCGGGGTCACACCGAAAAGACCAAGACGAAATGACAAATCTTAAGGCGACAAACAAGTGGGTCACAGAAGCAGAGAAGGAACATTTCAAAATACAGGTTACTAAGTTTCGCAATCTAGAAAGCTAAGCCTTGCCAAAAATGAGTTGAAGCGGCCTTGTCACGCAGCTCCCCGTCGTGCAAAAAACGTACCTTATCTAGTAACCATCATAATCTTGCTAATTGGGTGAAAAGGCTTCTTCTCTTTTGAGTAAAATGTGATCTCATCATTTGATGAAACACTCTCCTTATCGAAGAAATCATCAATTATTTCAAAAACGAAGTCAAACTCGCGTTTTAATTCCCAACTCATTTCGGGATTCTTTTTGTCTAACATTATGACGAACAGTCTGTTGTCGGCCCCAAACCGTTGCTCCCCTTGTTCCTCGTACATCCAAACTGCGAGGTCAGAGGGATTCTCTAAGGCGCTACTCACATCATAGTTGCGTGGAAGGTTGGTTGTTTTTAAGTCAAAAGGCTGACCGTCAAAGAAGATATCAACCCCTTTCTTGTGTTTGATGGTCGGAATTACTCGATCGTGGCTACATATGTGCTGTTCAATTAGAGTTGTTGTCCAATGATTAAACCACGCGCAAATAACGTAATTTGTAAAGTCATTATGAAGTTGAGTGTTGCCTACTAGTCCTTCGAAAGTGGCAATCTTGCGGATATATTTAGATTGTATCCTCCTATCCAATTGCCCTTGAACCGCACCCCAAGAAAATTCACTTACTTTGCTTAATTCATTTTTTAAGTCTTCGTCTGAAATACACCTTTTTTCTTCTACTCTCTTAGCATATTCCTCTCCCAGGAATTGGTCAATATATCGTTCATCTGGGTTTATCTCAAGTAATCGTTTGATTAGATCGTTTACTGATCCTTGGATGTTTAGCGAAAATTTTGCAGCAAGAATTTGTAGCTGCTTTTGTGGGATACAATTTAGCTTAAGCTCTAACACCTCTTCTTGACTGAGTAACGGCATAAAATCACATCGGCGTTACAGCTTTTGAAAGAGTATAACGTACTCGTGCTTAAAAACGTAGAACCCCCCTACGAGTGCACGATATCGCCAAAGCTCTTTCTGGTTCCTTTTTCCTCGCGTGCCTTCAAAGTTTTTGACAATAAGACTTTTTAACAAATATTTTTGTGTTTTCATGACCTCATTCATACAATAAAATCCTAAGGGAACCCATTCACCGTTTGAGTATTTGTCTCCTATAACCAAAGCTAAATAGCGTCCTGCTTCCAAGCACGGTGTAGCCTTCTCGACAATTCTACCAAACATTTGTAGGTATTCCTTGACACTTTTTGCGTTAGAGAGGTCGTTCTCATCTTTTGAAAACTCGATAATGTTGTGATAAGGCGGGTGCATGACGATGAGCTGCACATTTTTTATCTTATGCTTTTTTAACAAATCCTTATAATCAATGTGCCCACTGTCTCCGGCAATGACGTCCGTTGTTACGTTAGATTCGTTTTCTTGCTGTTCAATTAGTTCTAAAGCGTTGTGCGCCACTTCAGGGTTTATTTCAATTCCTATGCCGTTTCGTGCGAGCCGCCTGCACTCAATCAACGTAGTACCGCTGCCGAGAAACGTGTCAAGTACCCAGTCGCCCTCTTTGGTAAATCTCATCATTATTTGATACGGGATCTGTGGAACGAAATTCCCCCAATAAGATGCCAGATGAGCGCCGTGGTTCTCTCGTTTTGGGAAAATCCAGAGTGTATCAGTAAGGATATGTTCGTATTCTTTCCATCTAGCGAGGTTTATCTCATTAATCTTGGTTTTTCTGACCTGAGCTCCTTTTATGAGTCTTTTTATGTAATATTTAGATCGACTGATGGTCTTAGCTTCAGTAATCTGTTCTAATTCGGAAATTAGAACATCTCTACGAAATTGAATTGAATCCTCGGAATCTTCGTTTAAAATTCCGGCTTCATCCTCTCCCGATTGAACAAAAATGTCCATTAAGATCTGAATTTCAGTTTTTAGTTTCGCAATATCATCCAGCTCGTTGATCGCATTTAGGATCGAAATGAACTTCGTTTTGTTCAATTCCACTAATTCTTTCTGATATATCGGTTTCACCGAATCAAGCAGCCTCGTTTGCTCAGATTTCTTCTTACTCATATTTTAAAATCCCACACACAAATCAGAGCCTTGATCCACTTTTTCGCAGTAGATATGAGATGGCTAGGGGGACAATTGCACATCCTCGCATAGCCTATATCAAGGAGTTTTGATTCGGCAGCGTTCACTTTTGCGGGGGTCTCCATCTCCAAACACATCTTTCTCTTTCAAACTCTTTATCGTTTCGACTTCGTTGGGGTCGCGGCTAAACCCCCACCCCGTCGATTCCAGTGGACTCTTTTCTCTTCTTCTGCGTTCGTTCGCGATCCCAATAAGGCGATTTACACTTTGGGTTTGGACAGACCTTCGGCAATTTATCTGGGTCTTTAGCATACCACTCGTGCTCGCATCGAAGGCACTTTAATTTTAAGTTTAATTCCTGACCGCAATGTGGACATTTCACCATTATTCAATCCTTCAGTTCAATCATTACAGTGACTAATATAAATTAACGATTAAAAGTATATAAACTCGTCGGTATATATACCGAAAGGGATATATACCTTAAAGTATCTATATACCTTGAAGTATATAGTGAAAGTGGTACAAATGCAAGCTCAAGAATTGTTAGAATCTCGAAAGGAACGCGGTTTGAACATCGCCAAAACGTGTAAAATTACCAAGAACGGTAAGGGCTGGCTAGTTCCTTCTCAGTCAAACGGAGCCACATACGATGTAGAGTTCTCAGAGTTTGAACAAAAACAATCTTGCACTTGCCCTGATTATCAGTATAGAAAAATCAAGTGCAAACACATCTTTGCCGTTGAACTCATCGTTACTGAAGAAATTGACAGTCAAGGAACTGTAACGCAGACTGTCACCAAAAAGGTGAGCTACGCTCAGGATTGGCAAGCATACGACCACGCCCAAATCCACCAAAAAGAGTTATTTATGCAGCTCCTTTGGGACGTTTGTAGTTCAATACCGCAGCCTGAATACACCTTCGGAAGACCAAAGCTATTGCTATCAGATATGGTCTTTGCTGCTGCTTTGAAGGTGTTTTCCACTTTCTCATTGAGACGATTTACCACGGATATGAAAATAGCAAAGGAAAATGGATTGATTGAAAAAGTCCCACACTATTCGTCTATTGCATATTATATGGAAAATCCTGAGCTGACACCTATCATAAAAGAACTGATTATTGTAACAAGTCTTCCCTTAACGTCCATTGAAACTGACTTCACAATAGACAGCTCGGGATTCGGAACTTCGCGGTTCGTCAAGTGGTTTGACCACAAATACGGCAAGGAAGTTGATATCAGAGCGTGGGTCAAAGCGCATTTAGTCTGTGGCATCAAGACAAACATCGTTACTGCTGTAGAACTGACCATGGGTAACGAGCACGACACCAAGTTTCTGCCTGAGCTTGTAATGCAGACCGCGCAGAATTTCACGGTCAAAGAGGTTTCGGGGGATAAAGCGTATTCTTCGAGAAAGAACTTACAGCTTATTGGCGATTTGGGGGCCACCCCCTATATTCCATTCAGGAAGGGAACGACGGGAAAGTCTCATGGCTCAGTCATGTGGAAGAAGATGTATCATTATTTTGAATACAGAAATGAGGAATTCTTAGAGCACTACCACAAGCGGAGCAATGCTGAGACGACATTTCACATGATAAAGAGCAAGTTCGGCGATTCGGTCAGAAGTAAAACGGAGGTTGCTCAGGTCAATGAAGTGCTGCTGAAAGTGCTTTGCCACAACATTTGCGTGGTAATCCACGAGATGTTTGAGCTGGGAATCGAGCCATTCATGACTTAGATTAAGAGTACAAGGTCACTTTTTAGGCCGGTTTACCTGCAAGTCTTTACAAATCTTGGCGGCAAGCCAGTCATCAATCTCACTATCTCGTGGGATGGTAGAAGTTTTAAAGTTTTTAGTATTATACCAAACATCGTGCTCTTTGCCATATCGCTTTAAAGCACAGCCATGATCCCCAAGATAGCGTTCGAGTTTTCGCTTCTTCATGCAGCAGGGATCGGTATCGCTTGACGAGTAATCTTGCTGCTTGAAATCTCTCCTATACTCTCTTTCTCTTCTAATTCGCGTTCAGCCAGCTCTCGGTTGGCCTCCAAAATAAGTTTAAGGGCTTCAAAAAGATTTTCTTTGGTCTCGTCGAACGTATGCCCTTGTGTATTTACGCCTGGAATTTCCTCGATGTAAGCAACGTAATGCTCATCCCTCTGAATAAATACCCCATGAAATGACGTGGGCAGCTCAGTTTGTGGCATTTTGTAGCATCCTCCAACACTATATCTTGTTGTTATACAAGTTTATAGTATAAACTTGTAATAGTATAAACTTGTAGTAGTATAATTTTCTTCCTAGTTTTTTGTTGAAAAAGTCTTCTCTCTGTTGAAAAAGTAAGGCATCAAAGGCACTTCTTCAACAAAGCCTCAATCAGGAGCTTTGTTGCATAACCCCCTTTTGTTGCAAAAGTAACAATTGTGTTGCAAAAGTCTACGTGGGTTAGAAAAGATTAAGAGCAATCGCGCTAAATCGTTTGGCGGGAGCCAGCCACCTAGTTTTATGGGGGTTTGTCATACCCCCTCCTCTTTCTAGGGGGTCTGTGCTCCCATGAGCGTTGTTAAAAAAGTCATATCGCCTTCAGATTACGCATAGGAAGGAGTTGCGGTTGAGACCTGCCTGTCAAATAGAGAACCCACCATTGTTTGTGCTTTCGTAAGTCGCCTTTCTGCATCTTCTAGTCTTTCATACATCTTCACAATATGCAGTTGTTCACTATACTCTGGCAAATCCACAATAGCTTTTTTAAAAAACGCTGTTTTATGCCATGTTCCATTATCTGAACTTGAAGCGTATTCCAAGAATTGAGGTTTCAAAATATACGTTAGCCATTTAAGGTCGACTTTATAAGGTACATCTTTTTTCAAATAGAGTAAATATGCATCATCGTTAAGAGTGTAATTTCCAACGTCAAAAAACGCTGCAAAGCCCGCTTTACCTTTTCTCACGACATGAATCACCGCTTTCCCTTCTACTGTGGCTATGTCTTTGAGCGTATCCTTTGGGTGTTTACATTTGTAGATATATTGCGGCATTTCATAGTTAGTACTTCCTGTCAGAATGCGATAAATTCTCTCAGGCGTGTCCAGAATTCGAGAATATATATACTCCTCAGTAAGTCCAGAATTTCCCCCTTGGCAATCAAGTATTTTTGCTACGGGAACTTCGGTTGCTTGGTATGTTCCGGTTGCTTGGTATTTTGCTTGATCATAAGACAACGCTCTGCTTTTTAGAACACTCATTATTTCATTTTCGACTGTCTGAATCTCTTGTTCTAGCTGTTCAGGCGTTATGAAAGTAGGTGTGAAGCGTCTCAAATAATATTCTGGCAACAAATAATAACATGATTTTGGCGTTGTAATTTTGGAAATCTCTATATAGCCACCTTTTCGTTGCGACGATTTACCACTGACATGCAAATAGCAAAGGAGCGGGGTTTGATTGAGAAAGTGCCGCATTTCACGTCAGTAGGCAACTACATGGAGAATCCAGAGCTAACGCCCATCATCAAAGACCTTATCACCATAACAAGCGTCGCTTTAGCCTCAGTTGAGAATGATTTTACAATAGACAGCTCGGGATTTGGCACTTCGAGGTTTGTAAAGTGGTTCGACCACAAATACGGCAAGGAAGTTGATACGAGAGCTTGGGTTAAGGCTCATCTTGTTTGCGGCGTTAAAACGAATATCGTTACTGCCGTTCAACTGACGATGAGCAATGAGCACGACACCAAGTTTCTGCCTGAGCTTGTAATGCAGACCGCGCAGAATTTCACTGTTAAGGAGGTTTCGGGGGATAAAGCGTACTCGTCAAGAGCTAACTTGGAGCTGATTAATGAATTAGGAGCTGTGCCGTATATCCCATTCAGAAAGGGAACGACGGGGAGAGCGAAGAACGCTCCGACGTGGAAGAAGATGTACCACTACTTCGAGTTTAATAATGCGGAGTTTTTAGAGCACTACCACAAGCGGAGCAACGCCGAGACGACGTTTCATATGATAAAGAGCAAGTTCGGGGATTCGGTCAGAAGTAAGACAGAAGTAGCTCAGGTTAACGAGGTGTTACTGAAGGTGTTGTGTCACAACATCTGCGTGGTCATTCAAGAGATGTTTGAGTTAGGGATTGAGCCGGATTTTTTCGGCTCTTAAGCCTCTTTTTCTTTTTTGAGTGGTCAGCAATAGTGCTTTGGAACTGGGAGAGAATAAGTGGCTGGACATGCTAAAACAAGC